>Ga0209517_10000036_pt1 | contig 219435 bp, 180 predicted proteins | sample PeaSoiMetSII2010_FD_187695 | JGI IMG/M metagenome (GOLD analysis project Ga0209517, IMG submission 187695) | Peat soil microbial communities from Weissenstadt, Germany - SII-2010 (SPAdes) (version 2) | ecosystem: Environmental > Terrestrial > Soil > Wetlands > Peat | place: Germany... | reverse complement strand
TAGATGCAACCAGGATTCAACCCGCCAGCCGCTTGGGTTTTCATCACTTTTGGTGAGCCCCAGGCTCATGGCGACAGGATGGCATCCTGCGGCGGGTTGTCAACCCGCCCCCGCGCCGTCACGCGACGTTTCTGGCGCCAGAGACGGCCTCGTAAGGGCGCTCAGTCCTCTGTCCTTCGGGACCGTCCCCCTTGCCTCGACGCCTGGCGCTGATTCTCAATTCCCGCGCGGGGCGGCACAAGCCCGGATTGTCGGTGGGATACTCGGGAAAATCTGGTGGACGAGATGGGATTCGAACCCACGACCCCGGCGTTGCGAACGCCGTGCTCTCCCAGCTGAGCTACTCGCCCACGGGACTGATAGTAACTACAATATAACAGAATGGCCAGCCGGAAGATCAACAGGCAGCTCGTCGGAATGCGGCGCGACTGGGACCGCCGCGCCCGCGAAAACGCCCACTACTACGTCGCTACCGGCAACGAGGACTGGTCCGAGGAGGAATTCTACCGGTCCGGCGAGATCCATGTGGAACAGCACATCCTGAATGATCTCGACAACATCTGCCAGGGCAAAGATCCCAAAGACATGACCGTTCTCGAAATCGGCTGCGGCGCCGGGCGAATTACGCGAGCCCTGGCCTGCCTGTTCGGACGGGTGTACGCCGTCGATATCAGCCGCGAGATGGTCCGCCGCGCCCGCCGCGCGCTCCGCGAGTTTCCCAATGCCCGCGTGTTCCGCAACAGCGGCAAGGACCTAAGAGTGGTGCGGCCGGACTGGTGGAGCCGCGTCGTCCGCCGCGAGGTCTTGAAGGTGGACTTTGTCTTTTCCTATATCGTCTTCCAGCACATCCCCAGCCGCGAGATCATCGAGAACTACGTGAGGGAAGTCAACCGCCTGCTGCCGCCCGGAGGACTGTTCAAGTTCCAGGTGCAGGGCTCTTCCGCAGTCGAAATCCGCTCCGGGGACAGTTGGGTCGGAGTGCCTTTTACGGAGCGGGAAGCACGCGAGATGGCCCGGCGCTGCGGCTTTGAGATGCGCTTCCACGAGGGCGCGGGCGGGCAATACTACTGGCTCTGGTTCTTCAAGGAACGCGAGATTTCTTGAACGCCGGAAGTTCAGGCCTTCCCCCCGGCGCCTTCCTGCCGCCGGCTGGCCCAATACTTTTTCATTCTTTCGGAGACTTCACGCCGTTCCTTCGAACTCATCGATTTGCGCCCGCGGCGTTTCCCGGCCTTGGGCAGAACCGGAACACCGCCGCCGGCGGTTCGCTGTAATTCCTCCAGGGAGGCAATCACTCGCTCCAGTTTTTCTTTCTCTGCGTAGAGTTCCTGTATCGCTTTGTATAAGTCCATCGCGTCTCAGACTCGTTACCGAAGTGTGTCGGTGCACCACCCACACATGAATGTTACAACGGTAAAGAGACGCGATGCTACTCAGAATCGGATTAATGCGTCAGAAATGGGAAGTGTGGTACCACCCTGTATCCAAATCTAGTTATAGCCAGGTATAGCACCAAGGATACTAGCAGTATTACCACTAGTGTAATAGTGATCGCTCTTTGCCACGGAAACCGCCGATTTTCTCGCCGGAGTACGACTAGATAACTGGCGAAAATTCCTATATAAAACAGGGCGCACATGGGCGTGGCAAACAGCATCAGGTTGACCACGTCCGGCGTGGGAGTCACGATCGCGGCGATTATAAAGATGGCCAGGATGGCGTAACGACTGTGCCGGAACAGAAAGGCTGGGCTGGCAATTCTAAGTAACGTCAGGAAGAAAATCAGGACCGGAAGTTCGAAAACCAATCCCACGCCCAGAATCACATTGACGAACAAGTCGAAGTAGTTCGTCATCGAAATGATCTGTGTCACGTGGTGCCCCAGGGCGATGCCCAGGAGGAATGTGAGACCGTAGCGGAAAATCACGAAATACGCGAACACCCCGCCGGTAATGAACAGCCCCGCTGAGAAAAGGATGAAGGGGACAGCCCATCGCCTTTCCCGGCGGTACAAGCCCGGGGAAATGAATGCCCACACCTGGTACAGAATCCAGGGCGATCCGAGAAAAATGGCGCTAATGACCGGCAGCTTGAACCAAATAATGTTGAAGGCTTCCATGGGTTCGATCTGCGCGAGATTCGGTGGATTGATCCCGAGCAGCGTCAACGCGCCCACGGCCGGCTGGGACACGAAATCCCAGAGCTGGCTGCTGAAGCTGAGGCTCAAGACGAACGCCACCCCTACGCCGGCCATTGCCTTGAAAATGCGGGAGCGCAGTTCTTCCAGGTGCTCCAGGAACGACATGCGCAGCATGCCGTCTTCCTCGTCGCCCTCGCCGGGGGGCGGAGGCGGCGGAGGAGGAACCTGGCCGCCGCCCATGCGCTGCCGGATCTTGTCGAGCGTGCTCAACTCTTTGGAAGACGCAGAACCCCGTTGGAGAGCGCCCGCTCCCTTTTCTTCGTCAGATGCAGCCATTAGCTATGCGTTATGTTCAACCGAAGTGGTCAGCGGTTCCGCATTCCCGGTGGCGGCGGAGGCATCCGGAGGAAGCTCGCTCGACTCGGGTACAGCGGCCGTTTCTTCGCCGAGGGCAACGGTGCCCTCCGGTGCGACGGCTGATGGTGATTCGGCGCCCTCAGTTGCGGATGCGCTTTCAGTGGATGGATTGGCAGCAGTGGAGTCGTTGGTCTCAGACCCGTACGAGCCATCGGTGGTCTCGTACGAAGAATAATCGTAGTTGTAGTTGTCGTACTGATACTGGTTGGTGACTTCTTTGAGCGACTGTGTCTCCTGCTCCAGGCTTTTCATTTCACGGTCGAACGTGGCCTTCAGGTCACTTGACGCACGGCGGAATTCGCCAATTGTTTTGGCTATGGTCCGCCCCAGCTCCGGCAACTTCTTCGGGCCGAAGAGGAGTAGCGCCAGGATGAAGATAACCACGATCTCCTGCGTGCCTAGCGTGCCGAACATGAGATCTCCTCCATCTTGGGATCTACCCCATCATAACACGCGGTATTCGCGGGTCCCGGCGCCCATTTCGAACGGCGTCCGCAAGGCCGTCCCCCGGGGGGGCCCGCGGGTGCATCATGGGTATCATGACCCCGGGCTGCCTGTTCTGCAAGATCGTCGCCGGAGACTTGGCCGCCCCGGTTGTCCTGGAGGATGAACATTCGGTGGCTTTCCTGGATCATCGCCCCTTGTTCCCGGGCCACTGCCTGCTGGTCCCCCGGGAACACTGCGAGACCCTCGCCGATCTCCCCTCCGCCATGATCCAGCCGCTGTTTTCCAACGCCCGCATCCTCTGCCGCGCCGTCGAAGAGGGACTCGGAGCCGAGGGCTCCTTCCTGGCCGTCAACAACCGCATCAGCCAGAGCGTCCCCCACCTGCACGTGCACATCGTGCCCCGCCGGAAAAAGGACGGGTTGAAGGGATTCTTCTGGCCGCGCGGCAAATACCGCGACGAATCCGAGATGGCTGCGGTACAGGCTGTCCTGCGGGATGCCGTGGAGCGTTTGAGGAAGTCCGGCGCCCTGTAGCGGGACGTCAGGGCAGCTTCTCCCGCAGCACCTTCTCGCTCTGCTCCGCCCGGAAGCGGCGCAGTTTTTCGCGCAATTCCGGCCGCGAATTGGCCAGGATGGCAACCGCCAGGAGCGCCGCATTCCGCGCGCCCGCCGGCCCGATCGCCAGCGTCCCCACCGGGATGCCCGCTGGCATCTGCACCGTGGACAGCAGCGAATCCAGCCCCTTCAGCGACGCGCTTTCCATCGGCACTCCCAGCACTGGCAACAGCGTGTGGGCCGCGCACACTCCCGCCAGGTGCGCCGCCCCGCCCGCCGCCGCTATGACTACCTCGACGCCGCCCGCCTCCGCCTGACTGACGTACTCCGCCGTCTGAACCGGGGTGCGGTGGGCCGAAAGCACGCGGCATTCGTGCGGCACGTCGAAATGGGCCAGCGTCTCGGATGCCTGCCGCATGACTTCCCAGTCCGACCTGCTCCCCATCAGGACGGCCACCAGGGGATTGGCGTCCGCCATCAGCTATTGCCCCTGTGCCAGGCTGAATCCCGCCTGCCCGTTGAACGTGCGCAGGTATTGGACCACCGCGATCTCCAGCCCCGCGTCGGACAACCGCGCCAACAGGCCGCCCAGCTTGCCCATATCGGTGGCAGCGTCGCTCATGAAACGGCAGCGGAAGCTGTCCACGCAGAACGTCTCGCTCGATCCGCCCGGCCAGACCTTCACCCCGCGATTGTCGATCATCTGCAACTTCAGCCCGTCTCCCGCGGCCTTGCCGGCCACCGCCGCCAGGCCGTTGACGTCCCGCGACGGCCAGTAGACGAACGCGTCCATGCCCTTCAATTCCATGACGGCGGATTCCGGGGCGTCGCCGGCCGCCGCCCTCGCCGCCGCGGCGGGCCTCCTGGCATACGACACTTCCTTGAGCCGGGTAGGCTTCTGGCCCAGCCTCTTGATCACCGCGCAGGCAAACTCCTTGGTACCCACTTTCTCCGTGCTGACGCCTTCCTCGAAAATGTCGTAGGTGTGGACGCCGTCCTCCAGCGTGCGCAGCCAGGCGTTCTGCACACGCTCGGCAATCTCCGGCTGGTCGATGTGCACCAGCATGAGCACCGCTCCCAGCAGCAGCCCCGACGGATTCGCCAGGTTCTGCCGGGCACGGCGCGGCGCCGATCCGTGAATCGCTTCGAACATGGCGCACTTGTCGCCGATGTTGGCCGAGCCCGCCAGCCCCACCGACCCCGCGATCTGCGCGGCCACGTCCGAGAGAATGTCGCCGTACAGATTCGGCATGACGATCACGTCGAACACCTCCGGCGTGTCCGCCAGCTTGGCCGCCCCGATGTCCACGATCCAGACCTCTTTCTGGACATCCGCGTACTCCGCGCCGACCGCGTCGAACACCTTGTGGAACAGCCCGTCGGTCATCTTCATGATGTTGTCTTTCATGAAGCAGGTGACCTTCTTGCGATTGTGCCGCCGCGCGTACTCGAAGGCGTAGCGGACGATCTTCTCGCTGCCCGGCCGCGAGATCAGCTTGACGCACGACGTTACGTCCGGAGTCAGTTGGTACTCGATGCCCGCGTACAGATCCTCCTCGTTCTCGCGCACGATCACCACGTCCATATTGGGGTGCTTCGTGTCTACGAACGGGTGGTACGACACGCAGGGCCGCACGTTGGCATACAGCCCCAGCGTCTTGCGGGTGGTGACGTTCAGGCTTTTAAAACCGCCCCCTTGTGGGGTAGTGATCGGGGCCTTCAGGAAGACCTTGGTTCGCTTCAGCGACTCCCAGGAGTTGGGGTCGATGCCGGCGGTATTGCCGCGCAGGTAAACCTTTTCGCCGATTTCGATGGTCTCGATCTCGAGAGCCGCGCCGGCCGCCTCCAGGATCTGGAGCGTGGCGTCCATGATTTCCGGGCCGATGCCGTCGCCGTGGGCGACTGTAATAGGAGTTTTCGTGGTCATACTGGAACATTCAGGATATTGGAATGCTCAACACTGTGCAACAACGACAGTGTGGTCTTTTCCGGCGACCGGTTTCCGTCTCAGGCCAGGTCCTCCGGGCGGATGGGCAGCCGGCGGATCCGCTTGCCCGTCGCCTGAAAGACCGCGTTGGCGACGGCCGGCGCGATCGGAGGCACGCTGGCTTCGCCGATCCCGCCGGGCGCGTTCTGGCTCGGCACGAGGTACACCTCCACCTCCGGCATCTCTTCGATGCGCAGCATGTCGTAGTGGTGGAAGTTCTGTTGCTGGACGCGGCCCCGGTCGATGGTGATCTCGCCTTTGAGCGCCGCGGTCAGCCCGAACACGATTCCGCTCTGGATCTGCTGCTCGACCCCCGCGGGATTCACCACCTGCCCGCAGTCCACCGCGCACACCACCCGATGGACGCGCAGCTTGCCCTTGGTCACCGACACCTCGGCGATCTGCGCGTTGAAGCTGCCCACGTTGTTGGCCACCGCGACGCCGCGAAATCTTCCGGACGGCAGCGGCTTGCCCCAGCCCGCTTTCTCCGCGGCGAGATCCAGCACCGCCGCGAGGCGCGGCGATTTCGCGAGCAGCTTGCGGCGGAACTCCAGCGGATCCTTCCCGCCGGCCACGGCTAACTCGTCGATGAAGCCCTCCGTGAAAAAGGTGTTCTGCGAATATCCCACCGACCGCCAGTAGCTCACCGGGATCCCGGGGTCCTCCGCGTGATAGTCCACCAGCATATTGGGAATGGCGTACTGCATGTCGATGATGCCCTCGACTCCGGTGCGCGCCACGCCGTTGCGCAGGCCGCCGAAGGGCGGGCACACCACCCGGCTGGTCAGCGCGACCGGCCATCCGTCCGCATCCAGCGCCGCGGCGAAACGGGCGTAGGAGGCGGGCCGGTACCAGTCCTGCTGAAGATCGTCCTCCCGCATCCACGTGACTTGCACGGGAGCGCCGAGGGCCTTCGAGACCTCCACCGCTTCGCCGATGTAATCCGCGCGGGCGCGCCGTCCGAAACCGCCGCCCATGAACTTCGTGTGTACCTGCACCTTCTGCGGCGCAAGCCCGGTGATGCCGGCCGCCGCCTGCAACGCCGCGGTCTGCCCTTGCGTGGAGGCCCATACCTCGCACCCATCGGCCCGCACGTCCGCCACGCAGTTCAGCGGCTCCATCGGCGCGTGGGCCAGGTACGGCACTTCGTAAACCGCCTCGATCTTCCGCGCTGCGCCGGCCATCGCGGCGGCGGCATCGCCCTCCTGCCGCGCGACCGCGCCTGCGTTCTGCGCCAACTCGGCAAAGCGGCTGCGGATGCCCGCGGTGCTCGCCGACGCGGTGGCGCCTTCGTTCCACTGGATCTGGAGCGCGCGCCGGCCCTCGGCGGCGGACCAGGTGTTATCCGCCACCACCGCCACGCCCGCGGAGATCTGCACCACGTGCTTGACTCCGGGCACCGACTTCGCGGCGCTGCCATCGAAGCCGGCCACCTTCCCGCCGAACACCGGGCAGCGCGCCACCACCGCGTGCAGCATCCCTGGAAGCCGCACGTCGATTCCGAAGACCGCGCGGCCGTCCACTTTTTCCGGCGTGTCGAGCCGCTTGCGCGGCTTGCCGATGATGCGGAAGTCGCGCGGGTCCTTGAGCGCCACGTTGCGCGGCACCGCAACCTTCGCCGCGGCCTCGGCCAGCGCGCCGTAGCTCAGGCGCGTGTCGGTGGCCGTGTTGACCACGGTGCTGTTTTCGGCGCGGCACTTGGATTTGTCGGCGCCCCACTGTTGCGCCGCGGCCTCGATCAGCATCTCGCGCGCGGAGGCCCCGGCGCGCCGCAGCGGCTCCCAGGAGGAACGGATGCTCATACTCCCGACTACCCCTTGGCTGACGCCATATTCCGAATCGATGCCTGGAAACTCCGGGCGGATCTTCTTCCAGTCGCACTCCAGTTCCTCGGCCAGCAGCATGGAGAGCGAGGTCACCGTGCCTTGCCCCATCTCCGCCTTGTGGATGAACAGCGTGACGCTTTCGTCCGAGCCTACGTGGACCCAGGCGTTGAGTTTGGCGGAAGCGCCGGCAGCCTGGCCCGGGAGCCGGAATCCCAGCAGCAGTCCGCCAGTGACGCCGGCGCCGATCTTCAAAAAGTTGCGGCGGTTCATCTTGACCACGGTGCTCATCGGGCGCCGCCTTTCAAGGCAGCCCGCTGATACTGGGCCGCCAGATGGACCGCGCGGCGGATCGCCTGGTAGGTCCCGCAGCGGCAGATGCTGTTGCGCATGGCTTCGTCGATGTCGGCGTCGGTTGGCTGCGCCGTCTTCGACAGCAGCGCGGCCGCCGTCATGATCTGCCCCGATTGGCAGTACCCGCACTGCGGAACGTCCTCTTCCACCCAGGCCCGTTGCACCGGATGAGAGCCGTCCGGCGAGAGCCCTTCGATAGTGGTGACGTTCTTGCCGGCCACGCTCCCGGCCGGCGTCGCGCACGAACGCATCGGCTGCCCGTTGATGTGGACCGTGCAGGCGCCGCACAGCGCCATGCCGCAGCCGAACTTGGTGCCGGTCATGCCGAGCGTGTCGCGCAACAGCCAGAGCAGCGGCATCTGCGGAACCACGTCGACGGATTGAGGCTTTCCGTTCAGAGTAAATCGGACGAGTGCCACACTTCCCCTCCTGTCAACATTCCTGGTCTGGAATCAGTATACTGCGGGGATGGCACCGGTTTGGAGGGTAGTGTGGCTGCTCATGCTCTCTGCGACAGGCTTCGGCGCGACGACCCTGCGGTATTGGATCGAGCCGTGTTCGAAGGGCGCCACCGGATGCCGCCCGTCGGATGCGGAACTGGCGCAGTGGGCGCTGGAAGCTTGGCAGTCGGCCTCCGCGGGACGGCTCGCGCTGGAGAAGACCACGCGCATGGAGCGCGCCCACGTTCGCGTCTATTGGGCCAGGGGCGCGGAAGGGATGTACGGAGAAGCCCGGCCGATCCTGGTGGACGGCGTGCCCGGCGCGGAGGTGTATGTGCAGCCGGCCGTCGTGCCGCCCACCGAGACCGACGCGCTCCTGCGCGAGGCCATAGTCTACCTCACCTGCCTGCACGAGACCGGGCACGCCTTGGGACTCGCGCACACCGCCGACTTCGCCGACATCATGTACAGCTTCGGATACGGCGGCGATATTCCCGCTTACTTTGGGCGCTACCGCCGGCAGTTGTCTTCGCGTGCCGACATCCGCACGCACGCGGGCCTCTCCGAGCAGGACCGGAAACGCGTGGCGGAAATCTTTAAGTGAGGGCCGGCCCTCAGACGACGTACGGCTTGCGGTAGTCGCGCGTCAACATCTTGTTGGCTGCCGCGTCGCCGGTGAATTTCGGACCGGCCTCCAGGGTCAGCTTGTGGCCCGTGCGGTAGCTGATGTTGGCCAGGTGGCACAACGAAGCGCTGAGGTAGGCGTTGCCGATCTCGTCGTGCAGGTCCTTGTAGTTCCGGGATTTGACCGCGGCCAGGAAGTTCTCCATGTGCAGTCCCGTGGCATCGCCGCCGGGACCGCGCTCGGGGCGCTCTTCCTGGATCAGTTCGCTGCCTTCGCCTTTGTAGAACTGGACGCCCTGATCGCTCATCGACGCCCAGCCCTCCGATCCGTAGAACAGGTTGCCGATCTGGACGTTGATCGGACCGGACGGGCCGGCGGGGCGGGCACCGGCGCCGGCTGCGGCGGCGGGAGCATTCGCATTCGCCACGGGGGGGCCCGGCGCGCGCCGCTGCACCGGTGTTCCTTCGCCGCCGGTGAGGACGCCGCGAACCTCGAACACGATTTCGCGCCCGCCGTAATCGTAGCTGGCCAGGAGCGTGTTGGGGGTCTCCTGGTCGTCGTCGTACGCGTATTTGCCGCCCATGGCAACCGCCGACTTGGGCCACTCGGGATCGCCCAGGCCCCAACGGCAGATGCCGATCTCGTGCACGCCCTGGTTGCCGATGTCGCCGTTGCCGGTGTCCCAGAACCAGTGCCAGTTGTACTTGAAGCGCAGCTCGTTGAACGGGCGCAGCGGGGCGGGTCCCAGGAACAGGTCCCAATTGACGCCGGCCGGCGTGGGGCTGTCCGGCTTGTGCCCGATGGATGCGCGGCGCTTGAAGCATAGTCCTTTGGCCAGGTAGATCTTGCCGATGATGCCCTGTTGCAGCGCCTGAAATGCCTTCATCTTGAACGGCGTGCTGCGGTGCTGCGAGCCGATCTGTACCATGCGCTTGGTCTCGCGCGCCACCTGGAGCATCGTTTGCCCCTCGTGGATGTTGTAGCAGGCCGGTTTTTCGCAGTACACGTCTTTGCCGGCCTTGCACGCCCAGATGGTCGCCAGGGCGTGCCAATGGTTGGGCGTGGCCACGGAGACGGCATCGATTCCGGGGTTGGCGAAGGCTTCGCGCATGTCTTCGAACTCTTTGGCCTTCTCGAAACCGCCCTTCTGGAGCGTCGCCTGAGCCCTTTCCCGGGCCGCCTGATCGATGTCACAGATTCCAGCGACTCGCCCGTCGGGCAGCCGGGGATAGATATTCAAATGGTTGGTGCCGCGGCCGCCAACTCCGATGATGGCCACGTTGATCTTATCGTTCGCGCCCCAGACGCGCGTTGCGGCAGCGGCAGTCGCCGCGCCCAGAAAGAACCTGCGGGTGGTGGAATCAGACACGAAGATCTCCTTGTCGCGGCCATTATAGCAAGGGCGCGAGGCCGCAGGGCAAGCGCCGCGGAGCGTGTGCCTTGCTTGTCGCGCCCCGGTAAGAAACGCGCCGGCGCCGCCCCACCGCGTGTTACAATCCCCGCCGTGCGGTACCTGTTTGTCCTGGGCGCGCTGGCGCTCGCCGGTTGCCAACGCTCGGCCGTGCCTCCGCCACGGCTGCTCCACATCCGGGCTGCCGCGGACGCCGCTTTTCGGCGGCGCCCGAACTGGCAGGAAGTGATCGGCTCCCGGGTCGTTGCCGTCTCCCGCGTTTTCGAGCGCGCCGCCGCCATCCGCTGCGAAGTCAGCGGAACTGTGGAATGGTCGCCCGATCCGGCGGCCACGGTGGACAAGAAACGCCGCGAGTTGGAAGGGACTCAGAGCGACGGCGATTCGATTTTCGTGGGCTTCACGGCCCCTCCCGATCATGCGGACGAGCCCGGTTCGGCGGTGCCGTTCGATGCCCGGGTCCTGGTCTTCGATTTCCCGGAAAAAAGCGAACAGGTGAACGTATCCAACCTCGCGCATGAGCTGGCGCATGTGTTCGGGGCCTGGCACTCGGCGGACGCCAAATCCCTGACCCACCTGCCGCCCGGCAACGATTTCGATTCGAATGCTCTCGCCTGTCTTCGCCTGACGCGTTCCGTGGACTTCCGCACGGGAATCGGCGGTTTGGACAAGGGCACGCTGGACCGGGTGGTCAAACTGTGGTCCGATTCCAAGCTGGAGCCTGCGTCAAACCCGGTCTATCGGGCCTGGTCGGAGATGGGATACGAGCTCGTCACCCGCGGCCTGGCGCAACCGGCCGTCGAGCCCCTGGCAAAAGCAGCCAGGTTGGCGCCGGGCGAAGCCAGGATCCACAGCGCCCTGGGAACCACCCTCGTCGTCCTGCGCCGTTTCTCTGAAGCGGCCTCGGAGTTTCGCACGCTCACCGAAATCACCCCGCAATCCGCCGGCGCCTTCAACAACCTGGCGTTTGCGCTCCTGCAATCCCAACAGACCGAGGAGGCCCTGGCCGCGCTGCGCAAAGCCAGCCGGATCGAACCGGCAAACGCGAACCTGCACGCGAACATCGGCATCACCTTGAGCCGCTTGCCCGGCCACCTGGACGAGGCCATCGAGGAACTGCGGCAGGCGGTGCGCATCAATCCGAATGACGAATCCGCCAAACTGGCGCTGAATGCCGTGCTCGAAGCCAGGAGCAAGGGTCGCAAGTAGCCGTTGCCGCGCGGACTCCCGCTCCACGCCAGGATTGTGATCTACTGGTCTTGAAACGGCGGAGGTTGTGATGTCGAGTGCCAAAGAAGAAGTCCGCAGGTTGTTAGACGCCATGCCGGACGATTCTTCTTTTGAAGATATCCAATACCACATTTATGTTCGCCAGAAGATTGAGCGCGGGCGGAGGGCCGTCGAAGAAGATCGCGTCTTGACCGAAGAGCAAGTTGATCGGCGTCTCTCCAAATGGCTCGGAGAATAGCGTGGACCGAGCCGGCGCTGGACGATCTGGAGGCCGCGGCAGCCGGAACTCGCGGACCCTGGCGGCAACCAGCCCCCCACCCCCGGCCAGCGGATTTCCCCCTCCCTACTTCATCTTAGGCGGGTACTTGTCGAACGACTTCCTGACCATGTCGTCGAGCTTGCCCTCGATTTTGAACGCGTCGCCCTTGTCTTGCCGCGCGATCGCCCGCCACACCAGTGAGCGCGTCGTGGGATCGCGCAGGTCGATCACCAGCGTGCCCTCGGTGTAAGGCACTCTCACCACCCGCGTACCCCAACCGCGCCAACCCGCCGGATAGGCTTCGAGTTCGCTCTTCCTCACCGAGCCAAGCGTATATACGACGTTGAGATCGGATTGGCCGGATGGCACGAAGACGAGGCCCTTCGCCCCCAGGTACTTCTGGATGTCGGCGTCCAGCCGCTTGCGAACCAGGTCGCTGTTCAGCGACGGGTTCCTGCTGTTCAGGCGGCGCTCGCGGATGGCGAAGGTCCTGAATTTGGCGAAATTCACGGACTGATCGGCCTCCATGTCGATCTTCTGGGCGAAAGCGCCGAGCGCAACCAGCAGGCCGAGAGCGAAAATTTTCATATCCGGCGAATCTACCACAGCCGTTCGCCGCCCGGCAATTGCCGCCGCCGGCCGGGGCGGCGCGCTAGAATCTACCCATGGCCCGTAAACTGCTCCTTTGCGCATTGCTGTTCGCCGGTTTTGCCTTCGCCCAGAACCGCGTCTACGAACTTCGCACCTATACCTGCTTCGAAGGGAAGCTGGAGGCGCTGAAGGCCCGCTTCCGCGATCACACCATCACGATCTTCAACCGCTACGGAATGGAGAGCATCGGTTATTGGATTCCGTCGGACCCCGAAAAATCCAAAACCACCCTGATCTACATCCTGGCCCATCCCAGCCGCGACGCCGCTACCAAAAACTGGGCCGCCTTCCGCGACGATCCGGAATGGAAGAAGGTCTCGGCGGATTCCGAGGCTAACGGTAAGATCGTGCAGAAGGTCGAGTCGGTCTTCATGGATCCGGCCGATTTCTCCAAGCTGAAATAGCCGTGGACCCCGCCCGCCAGGCCCACCTGCGCCTGCTGATGGAACAGCTTCGCAAACTGGAAGACCGCCTGCGGCAGGGCGGAGGCGCGGCGCGCATCGAGCGCCAGCACCACGCCGGCAAGATGACCGCCCGCGAGCGCATCGCCGCGCTGCTCGATCCGGGTGAGTGCTTCCTCGAAGTCGGGCTCCTCATCGCCTACGACCGCTACGACGGGCAGGCGCCCGCCGCCGGCGTCGTCACCGGTCTCGGCAAGATCGAAGGCCGGCCCGCCGTGGTGGTGGCCAACGATGCCACCGTGAAGGCCGGCGCGTGGTGGCCCGAGACCATCACCAAAATTCTGCGCGCGCAGGAAATCGCCATGCGCAACCACCTGCCCATCGTCTACCTGGTGGATTCCGCTGGCGTCAACCTGCCCTATCAGGACGGCATTTTTCCCGGCCAGTACGGCGCGGGCCGTATCTTCTATTACAACTCGCTGATGCGCCGCAAGCTCCGCATCCCGCAGATCGCCGCTGTGATGGGCCCGTGCATCGCCGGCGGGGCGTACCTGCCGGCGCTCAGCGACGTCATCATCATGGTCGAGGGCACCAGCTTCATGGGGCTCGGCGGGCCCAACCTGGTGAAGGGCGCCACCGGCCAGGTCATCGATTCCGAACCGCTCGGCGGCGCGCATCTGCATACCGCCATCAGCGGCGTGGCGCACTACATGGCCAAGGACGACGCCGATTGCCTGGCGCGCATCCGCCAGCGCTTCCGCGAGTTGCCTCCCAGGAAAGGCCGCGAGGCCGGTCCCGCCAGGCCGCCCGCGCGCGATCCCGAGGAGCTTTACGGCGCCCTTCCCGCCGACCATCGCCTGCCCTACGACGTGGAAGAGATCGTCTTCCGCATCTTCGACCAGGGCGACTACGCCGAGTTTCAACCCGAGTACGCCCCCGAAATGCTCTGCGCCAACGCCAACCTCTGCGGCCGCACCGCCGCCATCATCGCCAACCGCCGCGGTTTTCTGAAAGCGCAGGGCCGGCCGCGAATCGGTGGCATCGTCTACACCGAATCCGCGCGCAAGGTGGCCTATTTCGTCGAGACCAGCGAGCGCCTGGGCCATCCGCTGATCTACCTCCAGGACGTGTCCGGCTTCATGGTGGGACCCGAGGCCGAGCGCGAAGGCATCATCCGCGCCGGAGCCGAAATGGTCGAGACCATGTCCTGCGCCACCGTGCCCAAGATCGTGGTGACCCTGAACCACGCCAGCGGCGCCGGCTACTACGCCATGGCGGGACAGGGCTTCGATCCTGCCTTCACCTTCAGTTGGCCCACCGCGCGCATCGGCGTGATGGAGGGTGAATCCGCGGTGGTCGCCCTGTACTCCGCCGAGTTCGAAAAATTCAAGGGCGGCCCGCTTCCCGAAGACCTGCGCGAAGCCGTCGAAAAGACGCGCGCCGACTACGAACGCTGGCTCGACGCCAAATACGCCGCCGCCCGCGGCCACTGCGACGCCATCATCGATCCGCTCGATACGCGCAAGCTCGTGGCCTTCGCCCTGGAGGCTTGCCAGTGATCCGCATTGCCAACGGCCAGGGCTTCTGGGGCGACTGGCTGGAAGCTCCCGTCCGCCTGGTGGAGCAGGGCCCCATCGACTACCTCGCGCTCGACTACCTGGCCGAGGTCACCATGTCGATCCTCCAGAAGCAGAAGCAGGACGACCCCGCCCTCGGCTACGCGCGCGACTTCCCGCCGCTGGTGGCCCGCATCGCGCCCCGCATCCGCGAGCGCGGCATCACCGTGATCGCCAATGCCGGCGGTGTGAATCCGTTGGCCTGCGCGCGCGAAGTGGTGCGGCTGGCGCCGGGCCTCAAGGTGGCGGTGGTGCTCGGCGACGACGTGCTCGCGCGCCTCGACGAATTCCTGGCCAAGGGCTACGCGATGCGCGACATGGATACCGGCGAGCCCCTGGCGGCCATTCGCGCCCGCATCCTCAGCGCCAACGCCTACATCGGCGCGTTCCCCCTGGCCGAGGCGCTCGCCACCGGCGCCGATGTGGTGGTGGCCGGCCGCTCCACCGACACGGCCCTCACGCTTGCGCCCATGGTCCACCGCTACGGCTGGCGGCCCGATGAGTACGACAAGCTGGCCGCGGGCGCCATCGCCGGCCACATCATCGAATGCGGCGCGCAGTCGACCGGCGGCAACTGCCAGGTGGATTGGACCAGCATTCCCGACATGGCCGGCATCGGCTACCCCATAGTCGAAGCCGAGCCCGACGGCACGTTCAGCGTGACGAAGCACCCATCCGCCGGCGGTCGCGTCAGCCTTCACACCATCAAGGAGCAACTGCTCTACGAGCTGGGCGACCCGAAGAACTACATCACCCCGGATTGCATCGCCGACTTCACCACCGTTCGCCTGGAAGACGCGGGGCCCGACTGCGTGCGCGTCACCGGAATTCGCGGAGGCCTGCGTCCGCCGTCCCTGAAGCTCTCCATCAGCTTCGCCAACGGTTGGAAGGCCATCGGCACGCTGGTCTACTCCTGGCCCGATGCGCTGGAGAAGGCGCGCGCGGCCGACGGGATCGTGCGCGAGAGGCTGCGCCAGCTCGGCCTGGCGTTCGACGAGATCCACACCGAATATTTCGGCGTGAACGCCTGCCACGGTCCCGCCGCTCCCCCCAATCCCGATCCGCCCGAAGTGCAGTTGCGCATCGGCGTGCGCGGCGCCGATCGCAAGGCGGTCGACCGCTTCACGCGCGAGCTGATCCCGCTGCTATTGAACGGCCCGCCCGGCGCCACCGGTTTCGGCGAAGGCCGCCCGCCCGTGCGCGAGATCGTGGCTTACTGGTCGGCGCTGATTCCGCGCGAGGAGATCGTCACGCGGGTGGAGGTGGTGGAGTAAGTTGTGGGGCAGGTTGTCAACCCGCCCGGCGAGCGGAAGCTCGCCCGTTCGCGCCGTCGCGCAACGTTTCTGGCGCCAGAGACGATCCCAGCATGGATCGCCCTCCGCTCATCGGGACGCTCTTCTTTGCGTCCTCCGTTGCGGCCCGGGGGCATGTCCACCCCTCAAGGCGCCCGGTAGATTTCGTGCCATCCGCCAGTAGGGATCGCCACTCCCACGACCGTTCCAACGATCGCTCCCAGTGGCGTGAAAACGGCTTTGCCGAAGTTGCGAAACCAACCACTGGAGCCGTGATCCACGGCCGCGCCGAGGGCCAGTCCGCCCCCGGCGCCTGCGGCGAGTCCGATCAGCGTGTTTCGCCCGCGGTGCCCTTGGCGCTTCAACAGAACTCGTTTCACGTCCTGGCGCGACAGCGTCTCCTGGCTGGTAGTCGCGTTGATCGCGAGCGAGTCGGATGTCGCCTTCTGTAGAAAACCGCGCACCGTCTTCCCGTCGGACAGGAGAACCCGGACCTCCGTTCCGGGTGCCAGTTGGCCGAGGTTGGTCCAACTCGCAGTGGGCGCTTGCTGGGCCGTGGCGTTCACGGCGAGAGCGGCGACCGAGAACGCTACCATGCGGAGTTCCCTCAGCAGCCTGGTCGTGAGCTTGCGGCGTGGTTTCAATGCGTACCGGGCCAAAGTTCGGGCCATCGCGCAAACGCCCCGTACGTCCGGCAACGGGAGCGCGGCCGAAAACATTATAGCTCTGTGACAGTTTGCTCGGAGATAGGGGAAATCCGCCCGCGGTTATCTCCTTACATTTCGGCCTGTGCTTCGGCGCCGTTCAAGAGCACCGAATGTGCGGAAGATTCCCAAACGGGGCCGGGCAACGAAGCTGAGCTATTGCCATCCAATATGAGTCGTGTCATGATTTGTATAGGTAGCCAATAGGAGTAGCGATGTCTGAAAAGAAGGATATTTGGCAGGGAACTTTGGCGCTGATGATTCTCAAGACGCTAGAGACCATGGGCTCGCTTCACGCCTATGGCATCGCACGCCGCATTGAGCAGATCAGCGGCGACACGCTTGCGGTTCAGTACGGCACGATCTACCCCCTGCTTCTGAAACTGGAGCAGGAGGGGCATGTGGCGTCGGAATGGACATCATCCGAGAACAACCGCCGGGCGAAGTACTACCGCCTGACTCGCTCCGGTCGCAAGCAACTCGAAAGAGAGGCCAGTGAATGGCAGGAAACGACGGCGGTCGTGGCGAGGTTCCTGTCTCTTGGCAAAGAGCATGCGTAACCAGGAGTTCTAGCATGAGGCATCTACGCGTTTTCTTTCGTCGCCTTCCCGGGCTGTTCCGCCAAGATCGGCGCGACCGCGAACTGGCGGAGGAGATCGAAAGTAATCTCGAGCTGCATATCGCCGACAACCTCCGCGCGGGAATGAGTGCCGGGGAAGCCCGGCGGCAGGCAATGATCACGTTGGGTGGTGTGGAAGCCACTAAAGAGGCGTATCGCGATCAACGGGGTCTGCCTGTATTCGACGCCCTCCTGCAGGATATCCGCTACGGGCTTCGCGGGCTGCGGCGCAGTCCCGGGTTTGCGTTCACAGCCGTGCTGACTTTGGCGCTTGGAATCGGTGCGACCACTGCGATTTTCTCCGCCGTATATGCCCTGCTGATCCACCCACTGCCCTACCACGATCCCGATCGGCTGGTGTGGATCGCCGAACAGCAGCGCTCCGGCGTCGGCGGGGCCATTGCCGAACCGGACATGGTCGCCTGGCGCGAGCGCGGACGACCCCTCGAGTCCGTCGCCGGCTATGTCTTCAATGAGTACACCTTGACTGGGGTGGGGGATTCGCTGCGCCTGCAAGGCGCTTTGGTTTCGGCTAATTTCCTCTCCCTTTTGGGGGTTACACCGCAAATCGGCCGCGACCTCGTTCCGGCCGACGACCGTCCTGGCAGCCCGGCCGTTGCGCTGCTTTCCGATGCGCTGTGGCGAGAGCGTTTCAGCGCCGATCCGCGCGTGGTGGGGACCACATTGAACCTGGACACGACCGCGTACACGGTAATCGGCGTGCTGCCGCCGCGCTTCCGTTTTCCCGAGGTGGCGGGTGCGCCGCAGGTGCTACTTGCGCTACGTTCCCCGGGTTCCTCCGCGTTCAATGTGGAAGCGCCCTTTGTGATGCTCCAGGTGGTTGCGAGGGTACGCGCTCGAGCCTCTTTGCCGAACGTGCAGGCCGAACTTCAGTCGTTCCAAGAGGCCAGGCTCAGCTTTTACCCCGCGCCGTTCGCGCGCGCACTCGAAGGACGCAAACTGGAAGTCGTTCCGTTGCAGCGACACCTCGCGGGAGATTCGCGAAAGCCGTTGATCGTGCTGCTGACGGCCGTCGGCTTTGTTCTCCTGATCGCCTGCGCCAATATCGCTAACCTGCAACTGGTGCGGGCCGCGGCGCGCCGCCACGAAGTAGCGGTCCGGGGCGCGTTGGGTGGGACCCGAATGCGTCTGGCGCGGCAGTCCCTCACCGAAAGCATGTTGCTTTCCGCATTTGCAGCCGCCGCTGGTCTGGCGATCGGGGCTTTCGCCATCGATCTGATTCGCGGGTGCCGGTCGCCGGCGCTGCCGTGGCTCGCAAGCGTCGGTCTTGATCCGTATGTCTTTGGGTTCACCATGGGCGTCGCGGTTGTGGCTGCGGTGTTGTTTGGAGCCGCGCCGGCCATTGCCGGCTCGCGCGCGAATCTGATGGACGCGATGAAGACATCGACATTGTCGGGCCTGCGCCATCAAGGACCGCTGCGGAACACGCTGGTGGGCGGAGAGGTTGCGCTGGCGTTGGTGCTGCTTATCGCCTCTGGCCTGCTCGTGCGAAGTTTCCTCGACATCATGCGCGTCGACCCTGGCTACGACCCGCAAAACGTGCTTACCGCCAGCGTACAGTTGCCATTGGAGGAGTTCGCCGGCCCCGCGGGCGCGTCCAACGACTATAGGCCGATCCTGGCCTTCGCGTCCCGAGCGCTGCCAGAGCTGAGGGCCTTGCCCTCTGTACGGTACGCCGCGCTGGCACAGCGGCTGCCTGTCGAGCAGAATCATTCGTCGCTTACCCTGGTGTGGTTCGGACCAGCACTGCCGCCGCGCGAGACTTGGCTGAAGCTTCGGACGCCGCTGGTCGGCGTGACCCCGGATTTCTTCCGCGCCATGGGCACCCCAATTGTCCGAGGGCGGACGTTTAACGACGACGACGACGAGAGGTCGCCTGGGGTGGCGATTGTGAACCGCGCTTTTGCCCGGCAGTTCTTTTCCGGCGATGCGTTGGGCAAGCGGTTTCACTCGATGGCTTCCGAGCATTGCGCCAGTTGCGCGCCGGGCAAACCCACCGACCTGCTGGTGGTGGGGATCGTCGTTGACGTGCATCAACAAGGCGTCGAACGCCCCGCGGAGCCGGAAATATATGTGCCGTTCGCGCAGGCGCCGCGGGCCAACTTCCATGTCGTGCTTGCTACTAACGGAAATCCGGGCGTGCTGTCCGCCCCCTTGCGCTCGACGATTTTCGCGTTAGACCATCAGGTCCCCGTGTATGACATCGCAACGCTGGAGCAGCGGCTGTCCGAATCGCTGGCGCAGCGGCGGTTAACCATGTTTCTGCTGAGCGCGTTTGCCACACTGGCGCTGCTGCTGGCAGCCGTCGGAGTTTACGGCGTGATCTCCTATGCCGTGGTGCGGCGTACGCAGGAGATCGGCATCCGTGTGGCGATGGGAGCGACGCGGCGAGGTGTGCTGCGGCTAGTCTTGGGGCAGCAGGCGCGGCTGATCCTGCTGGGCAGCGCGGCGGGCCTGGCTCTGGCGTTCGCGTTGAGCGGCGTCATGTCGAGCCTGCTGTACGGTGTGAAGGCGCACGATTTCACCACTTTTGCTTTGAGTTGGATTGTGCTGATGATGGTCGCCCTGTTGGCCGGCGCCGCGCCCGCGGTGCGCGCCACGCGCGCCGATCCGTGCGTCGCTTTGCGAAACGAATAGGTGAACCGACGCCCGACGGGCCCAAAGGAGAGGAATCATGCTCAATCCAATGATACGGAGCGGTTGGGTATTTTTGGCTTTTTGCTTGTGCTATGGCCAAGCTCCCGACAAGGCGATTAGCTTCGATGCAGCATCCGTGAAGCCGGCAAACCTGCCGGCGCCCGACGGGCGCGGCAGAATTATGATGGCGGGACCGACTGGAGGCCCCGGCAGCAAAGATCCTGGCCGGGTTCGCTATCCGTACGTAAGCTTGAAGAATCTCCTGATGGACGCCTACGACGTGAAGAGCTTGCAGATCCAGGGCCCTGCCTGGCTGGATTCGCAGAGGTTCGATCTGAGCGCCACCATGCCGCCGGAAACTACCAAGGAGCAATTCCGCGTGATGCTTCAGAATTTGCTTGCGGAACGCTTCAAATTGACCATCCATCGGGAAACTAAAGAGCTTCCGATGTACTCGTTGGCGGTCGCCAGGAATGGGCCAAAGATGAAGGAGTCCGAACCAGTTCCGCTGGCCCAAGACGAAGGCGCTCGATCTCGCCAATCGGCTCACGACGCTATTGAGCCGCCCGGTAAGCGACGTGACCGGGCTCACTGCGAAATATGATTTCACGCTGACTTTTTCAACGGAGGCAATGGCGCCGACGGGTCCGATGGGCCAGGGCGCTGGAGGAGTGATGGCGTCCGTGGCGCCCCCAGCGCCTTCTGGCGGAGGTGGAGGAGCGGAGCCGGCAATCTTGCCCGACGCGGATACTCCTCCCCCCGATATCTTCAGCGCATTAAGGGAGCAGCTCGGACTCACGTTGGAGCCGAAAAAAGGCCCCGTGGAGCTGATCGTCATCGATCATATCGAGAAGACTCCCACCGAGAACTAAACTAAGGCGGCTAGGTAAAACTAGAACCGGACGACGTCTGCTTGCACGACATCTGCCAGTCTTGGCCCGATGGCAGCGGCGGAAGATGGCCGTTCCTCGCTCGCTACTGGACGCCATCGATCCAGGCGAGTCAACCATGGAAGCCATAGGCGACTGGCATTACTGGGTAGCACAGGAGATCATCAAACTGCCTCAGTGCGAAACGTACAACCTACTGAAATTAAGCCGCTTAACCTCAAATTCCAGACGGGCCGGCACAATTGATCCCCCCGCCTGAAAACCCAGTCACAACAATATTGCTCTATAGATTCAACAACTTAACCTTCCAAGCCTTGACCCGCGTGCTAGCATGATGGCGTAAAAGGATTCCAGCGCCTCCAGTCCTGGCGCCACAACCGGCGAACGGTTCCAAAAACGCAAAGAAACTTGCGGAAAAAAGGCCCAGATTCCTTTGTTTTCTTCACAGAAAACGCAACTAAAGCTGCGGATTTCACCTCGCCCGCTCCAGCCGCCCCCCTTCCCGATGGTCCGCGCGCAACAGCAGCCAGGAGAATAGCAGTCCCAGCAACCCCAGCCCGGCGAACATCACCTGGCTCGCCGTGTACCCGTGGGTCGCGTCCCGCAGCGCGCCGTTCACCCACGGAAACGCCAGCAGCCCGAGATTCTGGATCGCCGTCATCAGCCCGAAAGCCGTCCCCACCCGCCGCTCGTCCACAATCAGCGGCACCGATGGCCAGATGCAGGCGGGCACCAGCACGAACGCGGCGCCCAGCACGATCATCGGAAATACCGGCTGGATCGCCGTCAGCCCCATCGCCAGGTGCGCCGGAACCATCAGCAGCGATCCGATTACCATCAGCGTCGCGCGGCGCCCGATGCGGTCCACCAGCCTGCCGGCGAACGGCGCCAGCACCATCGACGCCGCGATGATGATCGACGTCGTGCCCTGTGCCGTCGTGAACATGTGGGTCAGGTTGTAGAACACGCCCCCCAGGAACCCGAGCCCTTCGCCCGACGCCATCCGCATGCCCCACTTGTCGTGGAAGAAGTCCGTCGCCAGCGCGGTGAACGGAAAAATCGCCGAGTAGAACGTCACGCAGATCATCACCGCAAACCAGTACGACGGACGAAACTTGCCGATGTCGCCCCACGCGATCTTGTCGCCGGAGCCGGCTTCGGGCAGCCGCAGTATCGGCTCGGCGTGGCGGTCCATCAGCGTGTAGATCCAGTTGGCCGCCAGGCTCAGCAGGCACAGCACCGCGGCGATCCACAACGCGCCCCGAAATCCGTAGCGCGTGGCCAGCAGCTCTTCCGTATTGAAGGAAAACAGCGTGCCGAGGCGGCTCACCGTCAGGGTGATGCCGAACGCCATGGCCAGTTCTTTCCCGGTGAACCAGCGCGCGGTGATGGCACTCTGCGCCACGATCATCGATTCCGACCCGATGCCGAACAGCAGCCGTCCCGCGTACATTACCGGAAGACTGGGTGCGCTCGCCACCATGGCGGCGCCCACCACCACGAAGGTCGAGCAGATCATGCTGGCGCGCCGCACGCCCAGGCGGTCGATCAGCACACCCGCCGCCAGCACCGCCAGCACCGCTGCCGCGCTGTACATCGAGTACATCGCTCCGATACCCGCGCGGTCGGTATGGAACGCCTGGATCAGCGTGGTCTCGATGGCGCCCACGCTGTCGTATGCGAAGTAGCTTCCGAAGGCCATCAGCGCGGCAAAGGCCAGGATGGTGAACCGGTAGGGCCTGCCGGCCGCATGAAATGTGCCCTCGTTCGGTGGAGTCACGGGATTTCTGGAGTATAGCAGCCGCGGCGTTATATTGGACGAATGGCTGCCGTCCTGCCTGAGATCTCGATCCCCGACGATGCGCCTCCGGTGCTCGCCCGGAGCGCCGTATGGCCCGACCTGGCGGCGCGCGCCACGCTCCGTTATCACGATACCCTGCCCGGCAGCGAGGAGCGCCTGATCGAGCGCATCGGCACGGCGGAGATCGTGCTGAACATCCGCTCGTCTTCCCGGTTCACCGCTCGCGTCTTCGCCGCCTGCCCGCGCTTGCGCCTGCTCTCGGTCTGGGGCACCGGAACCGATCACGTGGACCTCGAGGCCGCCGCGCGCCACGGCGTCACCGTGACCAACACTCCCGGCGTCTCCGCCGTTTCGATCGCCGAGCATGCGCTGGCCTTGCTGCTGGCCGTGGCGCGCCGCATCCCGCAAATGGACGCGGCCACGCGGCGCGGCGAGTGGCCGCGCGGCCAATCCGTGGAGTTGCACGGCAAGACCTGCGGCATCATCGGGCTCGGCGCCGTCGGCCGCCAGTTCGCGCGGCTCGCGGCGGCCATCGGCATGCGTGTCGTCGCCTGGACCATGCATCCGAAGCCGATCCCGGCCGTCGAGTTGTTGGAACTGGACACCCTCTATCGCGAAAGCGATGTGGTGAGCGTCCACCTGCGCCTGTCGCGCGAAACCGAGGGCTTCATCGGAATGCGCCAGTTCGGCCTCATGAAGCCGGGCGCGATTCTGATCAATACCGCGCGCGGCGCGATTGTCGATGAGGCGGCCCTGCTCGAGGCGCTGGAGAGCGGCCGGATTGCCGGTGCGGGGCTGGACGTGTTCACCGTGGAGCCGCTGCCGCCGGGCCACCCGCTGACGAAATTGCCGAACGTCGCGCTCACGCCGCACTGCGCCGGGATCACGCCGGAAGCCTTGGAAGCGGGCCTGCGGATGGCCGTCGAGAACATCTGGTCTTACGCGCCGTGAATCACCACTTGCGCTCCCAACCGCGCCACCAACTGGTGTTCTCCAGGTTCAGGGCGTTCCAGCAGAGATCGATCATGCGCGGGTCCTGGCGCAACACGCCCTCGCGCGCGACCTCCGGCGGCAGCGTTACGAGCTGTGCGAATCGATCGTAGACCGCCGGGCGCTCGCGGTCCGAAACGCGCGTCAGCAGGTGCCAGAGCGTGAGGCCGTCGCGCGGGCGCGCCGAGGCCAGCAGGGGATCGAGCGCCGCCGCGTCGCCTCTTTCATAAGCGGCCAGCGCCTGGCGCCACGTTTCGGGCGCGTCCTCGTAGTACGGAATGCCGGGGCCTTCCCGCTTGCGGGTGACGCACGCCGCGCCGGCGGGGATGAAGGCTTCGTGGCCGGCGAATTGAAACGCCACCCAGCCCATGGCGACGCGCAGCAGGCCGTTGCCGGTTTCGTCCACGTTGACGGTGTATTCGCAGCCCAGGTCCACCGCGCGGGCCGACGGCGTGTCCACCACGAATTCCCGCGGCCGCGCCCAGATGAATGCGTGAAGCTGCCCGCGGTTCAAGGCCATCCGGCTGCTGCTGGCGGCGCGCAGCTCCGAGTCGGGTCCGAGATCCACCCGGCCCACTTCGTCGGCCTGGAGCCTGAGTTGCGACCCGCTTCCCGTGCGGACCATCTGGCCGGCGCCGACGGACATGGAGACCTCGGCGTTGCGGCTGCCGAGATGCGCGGCGCCTTCCAGGCTCGCGACTTGCCAGGAAGTAGCCTGGGCGGGCGGCACCCGCAGTTGCCAGGTGGCGAGAGCGCCCAGGAAGACCGCGGCGGCGGCGGCCCACCACACGCGCGGGCGGCGCGGCAACTGCGCCAGGTCCGCGCGATGGCGATAGCGCAGCGGCGCGAGCGTCCGCTCCAGGCGCTCGATTTCCGGATCGGGCGGTCCGGAGCGGTCCCAAAGGTAATCGTCACTCATTTTGTTTCCACTCCTCCCAACAGTTGGCGCAGCATCTTCGTGCCCCGGCACAGGTTCACCCGCACGGACTCCGGCGTGAGGCCCGTTCGTTCGGCGATTTCCGGACCCGTCATGCCCTCCACCAGCCGCATGATGAGGGTTTCGCGATACGCTTCCGGCAGCCGGCGGATCGCGTCCAGGACCACAAAAGCACCCTGCGTGCCGGGGGCGCCGCGCTCTCGAACGGCGGCTTCATCCAGCGGCTCGCGGCGCCGCGCGTCGCGGAAATAATCCATGGCGCGATTGCGCGCGATCGCACCCAACCAGCCGCGAAACGCCGCCGCCGTGCGCAGCCCGCGAAGCTGCTTCATGGCCGAGACGAAGACGTCCTGCACCAGGTCTTCGGCGTCGCCCGCCGGCACGCGCGCCAGGAGAATGGAGTGCACCATGCGCGCGTACCGGACGTACAACTCGCCGAAGGCGCCGCGGTCGCCCTCGGCCGCCGCCGCGATGAGGCCGTCGTCCTCTTCCACAGCCGTTGCCACTAGGGTCATCATATCGAGGCTCGATGTGGGGCAGCCGTTCTCGGCTGCGGACCCGCTTTCCAGCGGGTCCAGCCGGCTGAAGGCCGCCCGCGGGCAGGATTGTCCGCCCCACATCTAATTGCTGCTCAGCATCGCCTCCACGTCGGCATCGCGGAACTGCTTCATGTCCGACCTGGCATGCAGGCGATCCAGCCCTTGCGGGCCGGCGCTGATCAGCGTGTTGGTGAACTGCTCGCCATTCCTGCCGACCAGTTGGATGACCCAATGGCCGCTTGCCGGCCACTGCTGCGAGAGCGCGAAGGTCCCCTCCTCGGAGAGCGGCGTCACCTTCAGCGCGATGGTCTTCCGCTGCCCATCCACTATGCCGATGGCCGTGGCAATCACCTGCGCGGTCGCCGGATCGTGACAGCCGGTGGCCTTGATGACCACGACGGCGTTATGCTTGCGTGCTTCGGGGTTGGCTTCCGGGTTTCCCAACTGCAGCCAGAAGCCGCCGGCGAACAACTGGCTGCCAAGAGCCAGAAGTCCGAGTATTCGTATGTTTCGCATCGTCTGTCCTCCTTCTGAGGTTGTTTCTGCCAGAAGGACGGCCGGGCGGCGCGGAGTGTTAACCCAGCTTGTAGATGGTAAGGCCCGAGAGCAGCTTGGGATAGAAGTCGGTGGACTTCTGCGGCATCACGCCGCCGGCGAAGGATGTGTCCGCCACCTGCTGAATCGAGGTGGGCTTCAGCAGGAAAGCGATCTGCGCGGCGCCTTTGCGGGCCTCTTCCACGGCGGCGTCGATGCCGCGGATATAGCGCAGGTGCCGCTCGTCGCGGACGGCTTCCTCGCCGATGCCCAGCGCTTCGCACAACAGGCGTTCGTGGAGAACCCGCACGTCCGGATCGCCGCGCGCGCCGCGCCATTCCAGGCGGAACAGGCGATTCCCCATCGCGGCGCCGATGATGGTGCGGTCGCCCGGCTCCTGCCAGGCGCGCTTCAGGCGGTCGAGCGAATCGATCTCCTCCACCTCGAAACCGGCGCGGAACCGGGCGGGGAAGCCTTCCATCGGGATGCCGCTGACCAGGCGGTGCGTGGCCAGGATCCGGAGGCCTGGCGAGTGCATGTTGACGAACGTCATCATGACACGGTCCGCGCCGGGGAGCCCTGGGTTTTCGTCGCGGAAGGCCAGCGCGGTTTCGTAGCGGTGGTGGCCGTCGGCGATGAGCAGTTTCTTGCCGGACATCAGTTGCTCCACGCGTTGGGCGTCGCCGGTCTTCCAGAGGCGGTGTACGGCGCCGTACTCGTCGGTGACCTCGGCCAGCGGCCGGGCGGCGGAGGCTTGGTCGAGCAGCGCGTCGATGGCGCCGGCCGCGTCGGGGTAGAGCATGAAAATCTGGCCGAAGTGCGCGTGCGTGTGGCGCAGCAGCTCGAGGCGGTCCTTCTTGGGGCCGGAGAGTGTCTGCTCGTGACGGTGCACGATGCCGGCGCTGTAATCCTCCACCGCGCTGAGCGCGATGAATCCTTTGCGCACCAGGCGGTCGCCCGAATCGGGATCGGTGAACTCCTGGAAATACGGAAAGATGCCCGGCTCGGGATCGCGCGCCAGGATGCCGCCGGCGGTCCAGTCGTTCAGATGCCGCGCGGCGCGGGTGTAGACATTGTCGGAGCCGCCATCGCCCGCGCGGCGCTCGCCCAGAATCACGCGGACGAGGTTGTACGGGCTGAGCGAGAGATATCGGGCCTGCATCGCCGGAGAGATCTTGTCGTAAGGCTGCGTGACGAGATTCCCCAGCGGACCGGCCTTCCCCGTGTAACGGAGCGGTTGGAACGGAAAGATTCGGGCCAATTCCCAGGATATCGTAACCCTGCCCCCGTTCCCCAGTCTCTCGCTACGCGCCGCCTAACTCCCGCTGGAGCCATGCTCTTGCGAACTGCCAGTCCCGCCTGACCGTTCGCGGAGAACTCTTCAACACTTCGGCGGTCTCCTCCTCGCTCATACCCGGGTGTTGGGGATCAATGGAACGGAAAACCGGGTTGAGGTCAACCTGACTTTGCAGGGCAGGTTATTTTCCAGCGGGCATACGCTGCCGCAGGGTGTCCGTGAAGTTCAGCAGGAAGACGGCGTGGGTCGCCTCTTTTTGTTCGGCGGCAGGGACCATTAGGACGCGCTTGCCGTCGGGCATCAGGTCGAAGCTTTTCACTTTCGTGTCGTTCCATGGGTGAGGCCGTGCCGGAGAGAACGAATCTCCGGCAACGGAGTAAGGAGTAACCATGATTTGGGTCTCCGGTACGCCTTGATAGAACAACTGGCGGCCGTCACGCGACCAGGCTGCGGTGACTCCCCCTTCGGAAATCTGCCACGGGCCACCCGGGCCGGAGGACGGCACTACGAAGACTTCCGGTCTGCCTGCCTGCCCGCCGCCGTAGACGATCCACCGGCCGTCCGGCGAGAACTCGGCGGGGCTCTCCATCGTTGGCTGGGATACGCGCTGGGCAACGCCCGGCTTCAGATGAGCGGGATCGCGCCAGTCCAGGGGCAGTATCCAGAGACCCTCGTTCGGTCCTCCGCGCACTTCATAGAGAAGCTGCGGTTTGGCTGGGGAGAAAGAAGCCGGCACCAGGTGCTGCCCCTCCAACAGACACTGCGGTGCGCCTGCGCCATCGGCTCGCATCCAATAGATTCCTGGACCGGGCGTCTGCGAATCGGTGGAGAACGCCAGATATTTTCCGTCTGGTGTCCAGACCGGGAATGCCGAGTTGCCGCTATCGAATGCCAGGCGGGCGAACCGCCGGGTGGCCCACTCATAGATCCAGATGTGGGTGGCTGTGCCTTCCTTACCCGCGACCGCCAGACGCGATCCGTCCGGCGAAATGCGAGGCCGGGAGTACAATCCCCCCGGGACCGGCAGCAGTTCGACGTTCCCTTTCTCATCCATCAGGCTGATGGGCCGTTTCTGATCTTCCGGGCTGGTGGCCACATAGACGAACATTCCCGACTGTGAGAACGTGAATCCCGCCGCCCCGGTGGTGGGGTGGAAACTGACGTCCTCCAGCACCGGCACGGGGGGACCGGTTACTTCGAGGCGGCCGGCATCCATGGGCGCCGCGAACAGAGTGCCCTGGTGCATGTAGACCAGGTGTCCGCTGGGCAGATAGTGTCCGTAGCCGCCGGCCTGCACCAGAGTTTTGCGCTTGCCGGTTTGAAACGAGTACACCTCGATGGGGCCCTCGCCCGCGGCGTCGACGCTGTTCATGAACAACACCGCGTGGGCGCCCGGCAGCACCTGCGGGTAGCGGTGGGAATACTCGCGATTCTGTGGATCGAGCTTCGTGACTTCCTGCGGCGCGCCGCCGCTCGAAGGCACGCGCCACAGGCCACCTTTGTTGCTCGCCGCGAAGATGATGGCGTCGTCCTCGCCCCAGCTTCCTTCCCGCGGACTGGGAGCGTCGCACAGCGTGACGGCTGCGCCACCCGCGGCATCCGTTTTCTTGAGCTTTCCATCGGCGAAGAAGGCGATGGACTTTCCGTCCGGGGAAAAGAAGGGAGACCGGGCCCCGTCCGTCCCCGCCAACGGCGTGGCCGTCGACTGATCCAGCCGGCGCAGGGCGAGTTGTGAACTCCGAAGCTGCTGCTGTCCAACCACAAATACGATCCGCGAGCCATCTGGAGACAGCGCCATGGATGCACTTTCCACGGGCGACAGCGCCGCATCTTCGCCGAGGTCGACGCTGAGTCTCAGAACCGGGGGCGCGGCGCGGCGTGTGGACAGCCATAAGGAAGCCAACGCGACGACCACTACGATGGCCAGCGCCGCGGTGGCGACCTTCCACGGCAAGTTCCGTGCGGGCGGCGGGACGGCTGTCTGCGCACCGGCTTCCAGCAGAAATCGGGCGTCGCCGATATCGCGCAGCCGCTGTCTCGGCTCTCTCTCCAGGCAGAGGCGCAGCAATCGCTGCGCGACCGGCGGAACGCGGTTCCATTCGGGTTCCCGGGTCAGGACCGCGGCGAGAATGTCTGTCACGGTGTCTCCCTGGAAGAGGCGCTGCCCCGCGAGCATCTCGTACAGCACCACGCCGAAGGCCCAGATATCGGCGCGCTTGTCGACCGCCTGGCCGCGCGCCTGTTCCGGCGCCATGTAGGCCGCCGTGCCCAGGACTGAGCCGGGGCGCGTTTCCTGCTCGATGGTCACGGTGGGGGAGTTCTCCGGGTTACCGGCCGCCAGCGCTCCCTCGGTGACCTTCGCCAGGCCGAAGTCGAGCACCTTCACGGTTCCGTCGGGCCGGATCTTGATGTTGCCCGGTTTGAGATCGCGATGGACGATGCCTTTTTCATGCGCGGCTTCGAGCGCGTCGCCGATCTGCCGGGCGATGGCCAACGCTTCATCGAGAGACAACGGACCCTGGCGGAGGCGCTCGGCCAGCGTCGGTCCTTCCACCAGTTCCATCACCAGGTAATTGGGGCCGACGTCATAGATGTGGCAGATGTTGGGGTGGTTGAGCGCCGCGACCACGCGAGCCTCCCGCACGGAGCGTTCGTTGAACCGGGCGAACGCGACCTTGAGAGCCACGGCGCGGCGCAGCCGGGGATCGCTGGCGCGATACACTTCGCCCATGCCGCCCGATCCGAGGGGCGCTTCAATGCGGTACGGTCCGAGTTGCGCGCCGGGACCCAGCGGGAGGAGAGTGGAATCTTCGATCAAGCTGGGAGCCGCCTCCCAAGCCGGGTGGTCGAGAAGCGAATCCTTTTGGCTTGGCCCAGCAGGAGTTCCACTGCACGCCGCAACTCCTCGTCGCACTGACAGGCGTCGGCTAAAAACGCTCTGCGTTGCCCCGGATCTCGTTCAAGGGCCGAATGGTACAGAAGCTCGATCCTTTGCCGACGATCCGGTGTCATGATTCTCGGGGGCGTCTGTCATTGTATTTTAGACCCTTCGGGCCGTTCCCGCAGTGACGCCGTCTTGATAGGGTCCATGCATTCCTATTATCCGGAATGCCGGACAGGTGCCTTGGCGTGGCATGCGCGATGCGTGGCAATTAAGCGGGTTAGCGGAAACCAAAGTCACGAAGCAGCAGCCAAATCCGGATTGAGTTTCCGCGGCCGGCCGGAGCGCACGCCACGCTGTTTTGCCGCTTCCCGGCCGGCCCCGGTGCGCTCGCGAATTAAGTCCCGCTCGAACTCTGCGATGCCGGCGAAAACCGCCGATCTTCACTGTCACACCTCTTCACCGTGTTGCAAAAGTCTTGCATTGAAGACCGTGGGCGGGGTGTCCAACATCTGGCGGCTCCCCCTGGATGGCGGCGAACCGAGACAACTGACCGCCTTCGCGACTCAGCGGATCACCAGCTTCGCCGTATCCCGCGACGGCAAGAGGCTCGCGCCGGCGCGCGGCACCACCAGCAGCGACGTGGTGCTGATTCGAAACCTGCTTCCGCGCTCTCGCCCAATACCATGGCCTGGGTAAATCCCCCAACTCACTGATTGCAATACCCTTATTCTGAACAGCCCCAAATCCGCGTCCCCCAAAAATCCCAGTCACCGCAGTTCGATGTTTATTTCGGACATCCCGGCATTGAAAACAAAAGGCTTATTCCAGCCCGCCGTCGCGAAACTGCCTATGGGCCGGCTTCCCCGGGTCTAACCTGGGATTAAGGGAACAGGAGTCGCCCCGCGGAATTTGGCTTTGCTCGTCAAAATTCGAGCCCAAGGTAGTCGGAAAACAGCGCCGTAGCCTGACGGGATGACAGGATGACAGGAGGTTTCACGTGCATGACAGGTTCTTTACCCCCGTTTGCGGGCGAAATGCACCCCCAATCGGTCCGGGTAGCTTATCCCCGGACCGCCGTGACAGGATGACAGGGATGACAGGAGTTTTTCGCGCTGTGGCTGCCCGCAGGATCGGACGTTTCCCTGGGTTCCCGCCGCGGTTTGGAACCCGAGCCGCTTCGCAGAAGCTCGACTTCGAGGGATTCCTACCGCTGTTGCGCCGCCACCGGAATCAGGTCCGGCGGACGGCCAACCACGCCGGTCTTGGCGTCGTCGATATTCACTTCCCAGGCTTGCAGGACGCGCCCCAGCACGTTCTCCAGGTTCACCCGCCCGTGGATGTACTGGCTGCGGGCATCCACCTCGGCCAGCTCGCGGGTAGTGGCATCGCGCTGGGCGATCACCACCTCGGTGATGGTGGCGGTGCCCAACTCGTACTTGCGGCGCGTGCCGGTGAGCGTCTGCTCGGCCAACTGGCGCGCCTCTACGCTGGTCTGGTACGCGGAGCGCGCCTGCTCCAGCGAGGTCCGCGTGTTGATGACGTTCTGCTTGATGCTGTTTCTAAGCTGCCGGTCCTGGATCTGTTGCTGGCGGTAATTCAACTGGTCGGTGATGTAATCCGCCTGGTTGGAGCGGTTGCGCAGCGTGATGGTAAGGCTTATGCCCGCGCTGTAGTTCGGGAAATTGCGGCCGAACACCTGCCCCAGCACCGTCCCGTAGCCGCCCAGGAAGTATTGGTTCACGTCCGCGGCAGTTCGCGTCAGGAGTTGCGTGGTGCCGTCGGGCAGCGTGACCGGAACCGGCACCGCGTTCACCTGGCCCGCCAGGCCGGTGTTCGACGTGCTGGCGTTCGCGGTGAGCTGCGGCAGCATCGCGTCCTTGACGCCAAGCGTGGTGATCCGGGTGTTCTCCATGCCGATCTGGCTCTGTTCCACGTCCGGCCGGTTGGCCAGGGCTTCCGTGATCAGGTCCTGAATCGGCCGCACGGATTCCTGCGCGGGGACGTCGAAATGATCGGTGGGCACGATGTGGGCCGCGATCACCTCCAGATTGTCCATCCCGCTGCGCGTGAGGTAGGCCTTCAGGATGGTCTCCTGGTTGTAAACCTGCGCGATGGCCGTGATGACATCCTGCTGGGCGGCTTTGGCTTCGCCTTCCGCCTGGATGATGTCGATGGGGGCGATGGCGCCCAGCTCGGCGCGCCGCTTGTTGTCGTTGTAGAGCTTGTTGTCCAGCTCCAGCGTTTGCTGCTTGACCTTCAGGGAGTCGATGTCGGAAACCAGATCCCAGTAAAGGTTCACCACGGACACCACGGTGGTCATCACCTGGTTCTTGAAGGTGAGGTCGGAAATGCGCAGGCTGTTCTTGGCGACGCGAATATAGCGGTTGTTGACCGAGGGCCGGAAGCCCTGCAACAGGTTCTGCTGAATCCCGAGCGAGAGCGTTGCCGTGCTGAACGGGCTGAACATGCTGTAGGGCGAGTTCTGCGTGTAGCCCAGAGTGTTGCTCATGCCCAACTGGAGGATGGTGCCGGTCAGCCATCCCTCCTGGACCCCAACGGTGGACTGTTTGTACTGCGAGACCAGGTAGTTCGTGCCGCTGATGTTGGTGGCCGTCTCGATCTGCGTCTGGTGGATGAACTGTCCGCTGGCGAAGAAAACGGGATCGAGGTTGGGAACCGCGGTGCCCTGCAACTGGATATTCAATCCGCTCAGCACACCGCCCTGGCCGCTGCCGACGCCGCTGCTGATGCCGCCGGACCCGACGGAAGTCTGGGCCAGCACCCCCAGCGAAGCCGATGTCGGACCGCTGCTGATGCTGGTCGACACATTGCGCAGCAGCGCGCCCGCGCTGACGCGCAGCAGGTTGGCGTCCTGCAGCTTGGGATTGTAGCGGGCGTATTCCAGGTCGAGGTTGTTCTCCAGGGCCAAAGCGATGGCGTCGCGGAGCGAAAGATAGATGTTGCCGGCGCGCATCAGCTTTTCCAGGCGCGGCGAGTCTTCGAAGCTGACCCTGGGCAGCGCGTGGGCCGTGTAATTGTTCGTAAGCCAGCCGAAGATGCCGTGGCCGGGGCCGCGGGTGACCTCGGGGGTCTGGGCGAAGCCCGGAAGGGCGATCGCATAGCAGAGCAGTACCGCAACGAAAGATCTGGTGAAAGACATAGGTGGCTGAAACCTCAAAATCCCATTATCGCCGCAAACCAAAGGCGGGGCAGACCGGGTCACCCCGCCTTTCGGATATACGGCTCGACGACAGCGGAAGTTCACATTTTAAGACGGCGGAAATCGCCGGAAATTAGCAGCGCACGCCGAAACCACGAGCGGCGGTACAGTAGTCAATAAGGATATGCGCAGGCTTCTGTTGGCACTGCTGGCGCTGGCGTTCGCGGCATGGGCGGCAAATATCAAGTTGTACTTGAAAGACGGCGGCTATCACCTTGTCAGCGAGTATAAAGTGGAGGCCGGCCGCGTCCGCTTCTACAGCCTGGAACGCGGCGACTGGGAAGAGATGCCGCTGGAGCTGGTGGACCTCGAGCGCACCAGATCGGAAGCCGCCAGCCGTCAGGCCGAGATGGAAAAAGACGCCAAGGTGCTCTCCGAAGAGGAGAAGGTGGAGCGCGATCTGCGCAAGGAAGTGACGAAAATTCCCCAGGATCCGGGCGTGTATTGGATGGAGGGCGGCGAGACCAAAATCCTGAAGGAGGCCGAAGCCGCCGTGCACACCAGGAAGGGACGGTCGATCCTGGCGAAACTGTCTCCCATCCCGGCGGTCTCCGGCAAAGGGACGCTGGAGGTGCAGGGGGAACATTCGGCGAACGTGTTCACCAACCCGGAGCAGGAGTTCTATTTCCAGCTTGCCAAAACCGAGCGCTTCGGCATCGTCAGGCTCACGCCCAAGGGGACCGTGCGGATCGTCGAGAACCTGACGTTCATGCCGATCACGAAAGAGGTCGTGGAGGAGCCCGAGATGGTGGACATATTTCGGACGCAGCTCTCCGATGACGGAGAAGGGCTCTACAAGATCTGGCCCAAGGAGCCGCTGGCACCGGGCGAATATGCGGTGGTGGAGTACACCGAAGGCAAGCTGAACATACAGGTGCACGATTTCGCCATCAAGGCGAAATAGCGGCGGCACGCGCTCTGCCTGATATCCTTACGACTGGTGTTCTGGTACTGGTTTTTCGCGGGACCCGCGATACTGCTGGCCTTTCTCTCGCTACGCGGCGAGCGCCGGCGCGCGGCCTACGTGGCGCGCCGGTTGTCCGAAGTTCCCGGGCGCCTGCCGCCGGCGAGTGTCCTGGTGCCCGTGAAGGGTGAGGACGAGGGGCTGCGCGAGAACCTGGCGGCGCTGGCCGCGCAGGATTATCCCGATTACGAGCTGATCGTGGTGGCGCGGACGGCCGCCGACATTCCCCCGGGAGTTCTTCCCCGTCGCGTGAGAATTGTCCTGGCGCGCGGCCCCGAAGAAGGCGCAGGCGAGAAAGTGCAGAACCTGCAAGCCGCGGCACGGGCGGCGCGCAAGCGCAGCGAGATTCTGGCGTTCGCCGATTCCGACGGACGCCCGGCCCGCGGCTGGCTGCGGGCGCTGGTGGCTCCTTTGAGCGAACCTGGCGTGGGCGCGGCAACCGGCTACCGCTGGTTCACACCCGTGCCGCCGACTTTTTGGAGCCTGTTGCGCGGAGTGTGGGACGCCGTGATCTTCGGCAGGCTGGGCCCTGGCGACAACGCCTTCGCGTGGGGCGGCGCCATGGCCGTGCGCAAGGAGACGTTCTTCGAAGCGGGAGTTCCGGAGTACTGGAAAGACACAATCAGCGACGACTACGCCCTCGCCGCCGCGGTGCACGGCGCGGGGTTGACCATCGCGTTTGCGCCGGGCGCGTTGACGCCGTGTTACGAGCACGCGGGCGCGCGGCATGCCTTGCGATGGATGCGGCGCCAGTTGATGCTGACCCGGATCTACAGCCCGCGGCTGTGGTGGCCGGCGTTGATCGCCCACGTGTTCTACTGCGGCGGAATGGCGGCATCGATCGCGGCGTCGGTGGGGGGCAACCGGCTGGCCGAATGGGCGCTGCTCGCCCAGTTGTCGCCGGGCATGTTGAAGGGGCTCAACCGGGCCATCCTGGCCAAGGCGGCGCTTCCGGAATGCGAACCCTGGTTCAAACGGCACACCTGGGTGCACGCCATCTGGTCGCCGCTGGCCACGTGGCTGTGGCTCGTCACACTGGTATCGTCGGCCTTCGGAAGAACGATCGAGTGGCGGGGCTGCCGCTACAAGGTCAGGAAGCCGTTCTGGGGAGAAAATAGGGCATGAGGAATTCACTGGCAACGCTCTGGCAGGACATCCGCTATGCGCTGCGCACGATGCGCCGCACTCCCGGATTCACGGCCGTTGCGCTGCTGTCGCTGGCTTTGGGCATCGGCGCCAACACGGCGATCTTCAGCCTGATCGACACCCTGATGCTGCGCAGGCTGCCGGTGCGGGAACCGGGGCAGCTCGTGGAACTCCTGCAAAAGTATCCGGGCGAGCCGCGCGGCGGCTACTGGTCGTGGCCGAGCTACGAGCATTATCGCGATCACAACCACGTCTTCTCGAGCCTGACCGGCACTTCGACGGACACCCGTGTCTCCGTGCGCGGCGAGGGTCTCGAACCGGAGACCGTGACCGGCGAGTATGTGGCCCCGAACTTCTTCCCCGTGCTCGGGCTCAAGCCCGCCATCGGCCGTCTGATCGGTCCGGACGACGACCCTGGCGGCGCCGCCGCCGCGGTAGCGGTGGTGAGCTGGTCCGTCTGGAAAAACAGGTTCAACCTCGATCCGGCTATTGTGGGCAAACGGCTCATCGTGCAGGACGCGCCGGTGACGGTGGTCGGGGTCGCACCGCGCGCGTACACCGGATTGCAGGTGGGGTCCCGGACGGACGTCTGGCTGCCGCGTCCGGCCTCCGCACGCACGTCGATGAACCTGCTGGGACGCTTGAAGCCGGGTGTGTCCCTCGAACAGGCGCGCGCGGAAATGACCGTGCTGTACCGCTTCACCATCGAGGAGAGAGCCGGCGCCACGAAAGATTCGCTGGTTCGCCAAATGAAAGTGGAAGTGGAGCCGGCGGGCGCCGGCCTGTCGCACTGGCGCGACCGCTTCGGCAAGCCGCTCGTCGTGCTCATGGCCGTGGTGGGACTGCTCCTGCTCATCGCCTGCGCCAACATCGCCAGCATGCTGCTGGCGCGCGGGGCGGCACGCCAGCGCGAAATGGCGGTGCGAGTTTCGCTGGGCGCCGGCCGGTTTCGCCTGGTGCGCCAGGTCTTGACCGAGTCCCTGTTGCTGTCCGCGGCGGGCAGCCTGCTCGGGATCGCGGTGGCGTATTGGACCACCGGCTCGCTGCTCCGGATCATGGCCAGCGGCCGCGATCTCGAACGCTTCGACGTTGCCGTTCAGCCGGATGCGCACATGCTGCTCTTCACCGCCGGGATTGCGCTGCTGACCGGCGTGCTGTTCGGCCTGGCTCCGGCCCTGTACGCGTTCGGGTCCGCCCCCTCGTCTTCCTTGCGGCAAACCGGGAGGGCCGGCGAAACGCGTTTCCGCAAGCTCTTCGGTAAGAGCCTGGTGGCGGCGCAGGTGGCCCTGTCGGTGGTGCTGCTGAGCGCCGCCGGCCTGTTTGTCCTTAACCTGTCGAACCTCGAGAACCTGGATATGGGCTTCCGGCGCGACCACGTTCTGCTGGTGACTCTCGATCCGTCGCGCAGCGGATACCGGCGCGAGCAATTGTCCCGCCCGTACCAGGAACTGCTGGGGCGGCTGGAGGCGATCCCGGGCGTGCGCTCGGCCACGCTCGGCAATACACCCATCTCGGGCGCGGGCGCTTCCAGTTTCGCAATCGCGGAAGGCTTCCAGGAAAAGCCCGAGGATCGCCGCTACGTTTCGATAGACTGGATCGCGCCGAAATACTTCGAGACCCTCGGAATGCCTTTGCTGGCGGGGCGCGACTTCAGCTTCCAGGACCAGGGTGGCCCGCGGATTGCGATCATCAATCAGGCCATGGCCCGCTACTATTTCGGCAGCCGCGACCCCATCGGAAAGCACATCGCGCTGGAGCGCGACTGGAAGGGCTTCGGCGCGGATCAGCCTTACGAAATCGTGGGCGTGGCCGGCGACGCGAAGTATTACGAGATCCGCGAAGCCCCGCCGCGCACGATCTACTTCAACGCCTTCCGGGAGGGAACCGTGTCCTCGCAGTTCGTGCTTCGCACCAGCGTGGACCCGGCCGCCGTGGGTCCCGAAGTGCGCCGCACGGCGCGCGACCTGCTGAAGACGGTGCCGGTGACGCGCGTCACCACGCTGGCCGATCAAGTGGATGCCTCCATCGTTCCGGAGCGGCTCATCGCCACGCTCTCCGGCCTGTTCGGCGCGCTGGGTTCGCTGCTCGCGGCCATCGGCCTCTACGGACTGCTGGCGTACACGGTAGCGCGCCGCGTCAACGAGATCGGCGTCCGCATGGCGCTGGGCGCGACCGAGGGCGATGTGACCCGGATGGTGCTCGGAGACGCGCTGGCAATGGTCACGGCGGGCTTGGCGATCGGGGTGCCCCTGGCACTCTGGGGCAGGAAGTTCGCCGCGAGCTTGATCGAGGACCTGCCGGTAAAGAGCGCCATCCCGATCGTCTTCGGCGCGGTGGCGATGATTGCGGTAGCGCTCGTTGCGGCGTACGTGCCGGCGCGCCGCGCGGCGCGCGTGGATCCGATGGAAGCCTTGCGGTACGAATAGACGTTGTCAGTTGGAGCGCGTCCAGATCAGAATCAGCCGCTCGCGCAAGGTGTTGCCCCCAACCGTGGGTGTCACTATGAATGGCGCCAGCGGACCCGAACCGGGCGGCACCTGAAACTGCACCTGAGCCACGCCGCTGATCGATCCCGGAAGGCTGCTGGTAGTAGTGATAACCGGGGCGAGGTTAGAGTCAAGAGCGCCTACGGCTGGAGTGAGTGTCACGGGCGGCGCCTGGGCGATTGTGCCGGTCGCCAGAGCCGGTGTCACCGGCCCCAAACCATCCACGAAAATCGTTACTACCGAGCCGGCAATCGCCGGGTTGGTGCAATCGTTCAACGTGCCGTCCGCGTTCAGAGCGACCGCGGGCTCGCCGATCGCCACCATGGCGCCACACACGGCATACCCGGGAAACGGGCTTCCGGAAGCGGCGGGCGAGAGAAAAACAGCGGGCTGCCGCGCGACCACTCCCAGGGTACGGGTCTCCGACACGGGAAGCGGAATCTGCTTGTCGATTACCTGCAGCTGCACCGTGGCCTGGCCGGCGATCTCGTAAGGAACCTGCACGTTGATCTGCTGGGCCGAAGAATAAAGGATCGGCGCCGGGATGCCATTGAAAAACACGCCGAAAGTAGCCGATGACGCCGCCACGCCGCCGGGCGGAAGGAACGGGGACGCGGGCGCGAGGTCCGCGCCGAAGAGCGAAAGGAGTTGACCGGGCGCCACAGTGCGAAGCTGCACGTTGTCCGCCGGATCGGCCACGCACGCCAGGCGGCTGCTGGACGAAAAATCGATAGAGGCCAAGGCGCTGTTGGTGCCTGCGGCCAGCGCCGTTCCATCCGGACGAAGTGCCAGCGGCCAGCCGGCTTGATAGTCAGGATATTCGTCGTAGAGATTAGAGCAGGAAAAGTACAGGCAATCGGGCGCGCCTTCGACCAATTGAGCCGGCCCGGCCGTCGCGCCGTCGGGCGCGAGGCGGGCGACGAACCCAAGCTCCTGATCGGCCGAAGGGCGGCAGCCGTCCGGAGTCCCCTCGAGCGCCGGCAAATCGCTCGAAGCGGCGCGGCCCGACACAAGAATATCACCGGTCGGGCCAACTGCCATGCCCGTAATCTGGTCGGAGTAAGAACCGCCGAAGTAAGTCGACCAGATCAGGCCTGTGCCTTTAGCGTTGATCTTGGTGACGTATCCCGTGGCCGGAGGCGGGCCCGAATACGTATTCCCGGGAGCGACCGGATAGGGAGGGGCGGTGGCGGCGTAGGCAGTCTGGAACGCTCCCGCTGTAACCGGGTAGTCGTCCGAGTAAGTGGTCCCGGCAACGATGACGTTGCCCGTACTATCCACGGCCATTCCCCCGGCGATGGCGCTGTAAGTGCCGGTGACATACGTGCCCCAGAGCAGTGTGCCCGTTGCATCGAGCTTGGCGACGTACTGGTAACCACAGGACTCCTCGGCCCCTATTCCGCCTGGGCCCGAACCGAAGGTAAAGCAGAAACGGGCGTCGTGCGTGGACTGAAACGCGCCGGCCGGGAACGGTGGAAGAGTAAGTACCTGGCCCGTGTTGTAAGTTACGTTCGCCTGCGCGCTGCCTGCAAGATATATGTCAGCCTGGCTGTCCAGCGCGATCAAGCCGCCGCCGTATCCATAGATCGACAGCAGCACTTTGCTCATCCCCGCATCCAGCTTCAGAACAAAGCCCTGAAGCGGTTCTTCGCCGGTTAAGGAGTACCCAGGGCCGCCGATGCCAGTGAGGAAGACCTCACCGGCGCCATCGATTGCAATTCCGGTAATTTGCGTGGATGCGGTCCCATTGATGAAAGTGGAATAAACAACCGGGCCGGCCGGACTCACTTTAACCAGAAACCCCTGATTTTGACCTCCGCCGATATAAGTGGGCTGTAATGCCCCGGCAGTCACTGGAAAATCGGATGAGTTCGTATTACCAGTGACGTAGGCAGACCCATCGGGGCCCAGCGCAATCGCGGTGGCTAAGTCGTCGACCGAGCCGGCCAGAACAGTAAAGTAAATGAGTGTCGATCCATCGGCCGAGAGCTTTGCCACAAAGGCCGACGTCATACTCAGGACGGCTTTGCTCGCAGGCGTAAAAAATCCAGCGACGTAGATATTGCCCGCTGCGTCGAGTTGTATGGCCCTGGAAGCCGCTGCGTTTGGCAGTGCGGAGAACAATTGGACATTCGCGCCGAACATCGAAACGGCCGTCAGGGGCACGAAAAGCGCGAGTCCGCGAAACATGCCTTCAGCCTATCACGAGCGTTTAGCGCCGCCCTACGGCTTCGCCTCGCTCTTGCCGATGATCGACAAGTCCACATTCCCGGCGGAATCCACGATCAGCTTGCGAATCTTCGGCAGCACCTGCTCCATGGTCTCCAGGTACAGCCGCTGGCCGGTGACGTCGGCGGCTTTTTCGTATTCCGCCGCGATTGCTGTGAAGCGCGCGGCATCGCCCAGCGACTGGTTCACCTTGGTCTGGCGGTAGGCCTCGGCGGACTGCGCCAACTGCACCGCTTCGCCGCGGGCGCGGGGAATCAGGCCGTTGGTGTAGCCGTGAGCTTCGTCGATGATGCGCGCGGCATCGGCGCGCGCGCCGGCCACGTCGCGGAACGCGTCGGCCGCCTCGGGCGGGGGCGACGCAATTTCGATGTTCACGGTCGAGAGCTTCACCCCCGCGCCGTACTCGTTGAGGCGAACCTGCGCGGCGCCGAGCACCTCGTCCTGTATCGCGATCCGCTCGGTGGTCAGCACCGCATCGACGCCGCGCGCCGCCACCCGCCGCGCCAGCTCCGCTTCGGCGGCCGCGGCAACCAGTTGGCCCACATCCACCGAGTGGAACAGGTAGTCCACCGGAACGCCCACGGAAAACTGCACCACCGCGCGCAGGTTGATGACGTTCTGATCGCCGGTAAGGAATTGCGCCGCCAGCGGCTCCGAGCGGCCCAGCACGCGGTCGGCGGCCTCCCCGCCGATCACCACGCGCTGCAACTGGTTGACCTTCACTTTGACGGCGCGGTCGATGGGCCATGGCAGGGCGTAATGAATTCCGGGATAGACGCGCGGCTCCACCACGGCGCCGAACCGCGTGACGACGGCCTGCTCGTCCGGCCTTACCGCAAACACGCCCGTAGCGAGCCAGGCCAACGCGATGGCGGCGGCGATCCGACGCGGGGTCCAGCGTTGACCCGGCTCCGCGGCCTCGCCATCGGGCATGGGCGGCGCGATCTCCCGCGGTTCGGCGATGGAACTCACTTGGCGCCAACCTCCCCGCGCATGAAGATCTTCAGCAGCTCGGAGTCGGAGCCCAAAATCGCGGTGGTCTTGTCGTCGAGAACCTTCTGGTAGGTTTCGAGCGTGCGCAGCAGTTTGTAGAAGCGGGGGTTCTTCGAATGCGCCTGCCCGTAGATCCGCGTGGATTGGGCATCGCCCTCGCCGCGGATCTTTTCCGCCTCCTTGTAGGCCGCCGAGAGGATCTCTTCCTTCTGCCGGTCCGCATCGGCGCGGATGCTGAGCGCCTGCTCTTCGCCTTCCGCGCGGTACTGGCGGGCGATGCGCTCGCGCTCCGCGCGCATCCTGGCGTACACGCTCTGCTTGTTCTGCTCCGGCAGGTTGAGGCGCTTGATCCGCACGTCCACCACGGTGATCCCGTATTGGGTGAGCGCGGCGCGGCCAGTCAGCGCGCTCAGGTGGTCCAGCAGTTGGCCGGTTTCGGGATTGGGCGCCGCGGTGGAGACCAGCGAATCCAGATCGTGCGTGCCGAGCGCGGCCGAGAGGCCGGACCACACGATGTCGTGCAGCCGCATTTCCGCGGCCACCGGGTCGCCCACGGTCTGCAGGAACCGGTCCGGATCCTGGATGCGCCATGCCACATAAGTGTCCACCACGATGTTCTTCTTGTCGCGGGTCAGGAATTCCGAGGGGCGCGGATTGTAGATGCGCAGCCGCCGGTCGAAATAGGTGGCGGCTTGAAACGCCCACTTGGCGTGCAGCCCGGCCTCCATCACGGTGCGCACCGGCCGTCCGAATTGCGTGACCAGGACGAATTCGGTCTCCCGCACGGAAAAGAACGTCAGATACAAAAACAGCAGAAACGCGGCCGGGAGACCAATCATCAGATGTTTTCGATAACGCAGCATAGGATTCCTCATCGCTCTTCGGGACGGGCCCGCGGCGCCTCGGGCGCAAACAGCGGCTGGGTCGCGGGACCGCCGATCTCCACCCCGCGCTCCATCAGAAACAGGCGGCGCGGAGCTTTGCTTCGATCCAGAATCAGTTTCTTCTTGCCGGGCAAAACCTGCTCCAGGGTTTCCAGATACAGGCGCGTCTCGGTGGGACCGGGCGCGGTGCGGTATGCGGCTTCGCGGCCGGTGAAGCGCGCCGCATCCCCTTCCGCGCGGTTGGTGCGGCCCAGCGTATAAGCGCGCGCCTGCTCCATGCGCGCCAGGGCGTTCCCGCGAGCCAGTGCAATCTGTTCGTTGCGGTAGCCCTCGGCTTCGTTGATCAGGCGATTCTTCTCCTCGTACGCGCCCGAGACTTCGCGGAAGGCGTCCACCACTTCGAGCGAAGGATGCACGTCCTGAAGGCGGAAGCCGAGCACGCGCACGCCGGCGCCGCAGCGGTCGAGCCGCACCTGCATCTCCTCCCGCACCTTCTGCTCGATGGCGGCCCTGCCGGTGGTCAGGACGTCGTCGAGCGGGGTCGCGGTGATCACGGACTGCAGCGCCGCCTCCGCGGCGGCGCGCACGGTGGCTTCGCCATCGGCCTGGTGAAAGAGGAATTCATCGGGGCGCGGCAGATCGTAGTGCACCGCGGCGTTCAACTCGATGAGGTTCTGATCGCCGGTGAGCCGCAGCGACTCTTCGGGCCTGCTCTGAAAACGGCCGCCGCGATGCTGCACGTTCCATTCGTAGGCGGCGGGCTCGGTGGCGGGCGACGAGGCGGTCGATCGGAAACCGATCTCGACGACGCGCACCTGGTGAGCGCGGACCCTGGTCAGCACTTCCACCGGCCACGGCAGCTTGTAGTGCAGGCCGGGCTCGCTCGAGGGCACCAGCTTTTTTCCGAAGCGCTGCACGATCCCGGTCTCGTCGGGGCCGATGATGTACGCGCCGTTGAGCACGATCGCCAGGACCGCGAGCGCGGCGGCCGGCTTGAGCAACTCGCGACGGCGCGGGATGGCGCGCAGCGCTTCCACTCCACGACGTGCCAGCGGCCGGAGATCCACCGTGCCCTGCCGCGTGCGCAGAAGGCGCAGCGAGTTCATCATCACCAGGAACGAGGAGAGCTGGTGGGTGAGCGCGGCGCCGATCGGCCCGACCACGCCGGTGGCGGCGCAGAGCACCGCCGCCAGATTCACCACGCCGGCAAAGAGGATGATGTTCTGCCAGGCGGTGGCGACCGCGCGCCGGCTGGCCACGAACAACAGCGGCAGCGTTTCGAGCGAGTGCGGCAGGTAGACCACGCCGGCCGCTTCCGCGGCGATATCGGCGGCGCCCGCGACCGCGATGCCAAGGTCGGCGCTGGCGAGGGCGGGCGCGTCGTTGATGCCGTCCCCCACCATGGCGACGGTGCGCCCCTGCGCGGCCAGTTGGCGAATGCGGTCCACCTTCTGTTCGGGAAGGAGTCCGGCTTCGACTTCGGGAATGCCGGCCTGGCGGGCGATGGCCTCGGCGGCGCTGCGGCGGTCGCCGGTGAGCATCAGGCGGTGCGGGATGCCCAGTTTCGCGATGCCCTCGAGCGCCTCGCGAACGCCCTGCCGCAGAGTGTCGCGGAGGTAGATTGCGCCGGCCAGCGTGGAGCCCGAAGCGACCAGAACGGCGGTGGCGCCGGCGCGGTCCGCCTGTTCCTCCACGGGCCGGGCGTCCACGCCGTGGGCGGCCAAGAACGCCGCGTTTCCGGCTCGAACCGTGCGGCCTGCGATGTCGCACTCGACGCCGCGTCCCGGCAGCACGCGGGCCGCATCCGCGGCGGGGATGGCGAGGCCGCGGCGCGCAGCTTCTTCCACGATGACGCGGGCGAGCGGGTGGTCCGAAGCCTTCTCGGCGGCGGCGGCAAGCGCGAGCAACTCGTCGCGGCTGCGATCCAGCGCCACGACTTCGATGACTTCGAACCGGCCCTCGGTAATGGTGCCGGTCTTGTCGAAGACCACCGTATCCACCTTGGCCGCGCGCTGAAGAACCGCGGCGCCGCGCACCAGAATGCCGCGCCTCGCGAGCCCGCCGATGGCCGCCACCATCGCGGTGGGAGTGGCCAGGATCAATGCGCACGGGCACGCCACGATCAGCACCGCCACGGTGCGCATCCAATCGCGCGTGAAATAAAAGGTGAGGGCGGCGGCCGCGAGCAGCGCGGGCAGGAAGTATTTGGCCGCGCGGTCGGCCAGCCGCTCGACGGGGGCGCGCCGTTCCTGGGCCTCTTCCACCAGGCGCGCGACCCGTGCCAGCGTGGTGTCCGAGCCGGCCCGCGACACGCGCACGGTGAGCAGCCCGCCGCCGTTGAGCGAGCCCGAGAACACTTCGTCGCCCGGCTGTTTCTCGCGCGGCAGCGGCTCGCCCGTGACGGAGCTTTCGTCCAGCGTCGAATAGCCGGTCTCGATGGCGCCATCGGCCGGGACCCGCTCGCCCGCGCGCACCAGGATGCGCTCGCCCGCGGTTAGCGACGCGGCATCGACTTCTTCCTCTCGACCCTCGCGCAGCACGCGCGCCCGCCGCGGCATCTGCTCCACGAAACGGTGGATGGCGGCGGCGGTGCGTCCCGCCGCGTAGGATTCCAGTCCCTCGCCCACCAGCACGATGAACATGGCCTCGGCGGCAGCCAGGTACTGGCCGACAGAAAGAGCGGCAATCACCGCGATGCACAGCGCGATATCGGCCGAGATGCGTTTTTCGAGCAGCGCGGAAACCGAATTGTGGAAGGTCTTGTAGCCCGCCAGCAGGGTGATCAGGATGGCGGTGTCGATCCCGAAGATCGTCGTGAAAATTCCCAGCCAGTTCAGCAGCAGGAGCGCGCCGACCAGCGCGGCAAAGGAGTAGTAGCGAATCCTTTCCCGGCGCTCGTCATCCATTGCGTTTTCCCCCGCGGCCCGCGGTCCGAAGCCCGCGCCACACTATTGTAAACCCACCTTCCCGAGCTTGCGTTGAGGCGAGCGATCTGTTACGCCTGTGCTGTCATGACGTCTTTCAGCAGGCGGCGGTTTCTGGCGAGCGCCGTGGCGCCGTTGGCCCTGGCACGAAGCAGCGCGGCGCAATCCCGGCCGCCGAATTTTCTCTTCATCCTGATCGACGATATGGGCTGGCGCGACCTCGGCTGCTACGGCAGCTCCTTTTACGAAACGCCCAACATCGACCGTTTCGCGCGCCAGTCAGTGCGGTTCACCAACGCCTACGCGGCGTGCCCGGTCTGCTCGCCGACGCGCGCCAGCATTCTCACGGGCCGCTATCCCGCGCGGCTGCACCTCACCGACTGGATCCCCGGCCGGGCGCAATGGCCGGCGGCGCGGCTGCTCACTCCCGCATTTAAGCAGGAGCTGCCGCTCGATGAGCTGACCATCCCCCAAGCGCTGAAGCCGCTCGGCTACGCGTCCGCCAGCATCGGTAAATGGCACCTCGGCGGGCCGCCGTTTTATCCCGACAAGCACGGCTTCGATCTCAACGTGGCCGGCACCGAGAGGGGCCAGCCGCAATCCTACTTCGGCCCGTTCCACCTGCCCAATTTGGAAGGCGGCTCGCCGGACGAATATCTCACCGATCGCCTTACCGTGGAAGCCGAGAAGTTCATCGAGGCGAACCGCAGCCGGCCGTTCTTCCTCTATCTGCCCGAGTTCGCCGTGCATCTTCCCGAGCAGGCGAAGGCCGCCACCATCGATCGCTTCCGCGCCAAGGCCGACCCGAAGAATCCGCAGCACGACCCGGTTTACGCGGCCATGATCTCGAGCCTCGACGAGAACGTCGGGCGCATCCTCGGCAAGCTGGACTCGCTGGGCCTCGCCGAGCACACGGTAGTGATCTTCATGTCCGACAACGGCGGCCTGGTCTACGAGGGGAATCGCAAAGTGCCGGTGACCTCGAACGCGCCCCTGCGGGCCGGCAAGGGACATCTGTACGAAGGCGGCATTCGCGAGCCGATGATGATCCGCTGGCCCGGCGTCACCAAGGCCGGCAGCACCTGCGACGTCCCGGTTTCGAGCATCGACTTTTTCCCGACCATCCTGGAGATCGCGGGGGCGCGCATGGATCCCGGCCGGCCCGTGGACGGCCGCAGCCTCACACCGCTGCTCAAGGGGACCGGCCCGCTCCGTCGCGATGCGATCTACTGGCACTATCCGCACTACAGCAATCAGGGCGGCGTCCCCGGCGGCGCCGTTCGCGCGGGCGACTACAAGCTGATCGAGTTCTACGAGGACGGCCGGCTGGAGTTGTACAACGTCGCGAAAGATATCCGCGAAAGCCAGGACCTGGCGAAGAGCGATGCGCGGCGCGCCGCCCGCCTGCACGACATGCTGAAGAAGTGGCGGGAATCGGTGAACGCCGCCATGCCCGCCCCGAATCCGAAGTACGACCCCGCCGCCGCGGGCCAGGGGCTCACGGGAGAGAATCCGCCGCCCGTGAAGCAACCTTAGATCTGGACAGGACGGGACCGCATAGACCGGCTAGGCCAAAAACACGCTCCCGCACCTTAAAATTCCTTGACTCGCCTTCCCTCGGCGGTTATTCTCGACTAACTCAGTTCCGGCAGTGTGCTCACCCGCACGCTCGGCGCCGATGGAGCGGCCAAGCTGATGTCCAAGACCGCCGGTATGGTCACCCTCATCGAGCAAGTCGTCCGGCGCCGGGTTCCGGACTTGAGCTTCTGACGGCGGGCCGATGAGGGAGCGGCCGCCCTCACTCTAAACGCCCCGCAACCTGTTAGACTGTCGCTCAAATGAAGCGATGGATTCCGCTGGTCTTCACGGCCCTCGCCGTGCTTGCATTCCTCGCGTACCGGGGCCAGGGCAACGGCCCCAGTCCGCAAAACGCCGCAGCCGCCCCCGCCGCGCGGAACGCGTTTCGCATCACCTTCGGCGAAAAGCAGGAGCGCGCCACGGACTACTCCGGGACGCTCGCGCTCACCGGCGGCCGAGTCACCGAACTCATCCCCTGGCGCTTCTTCGGCGACGATCAGCTCCAGGGCAACAACGGCTGGAAGCTGGTCACGCGCCGCGCGAACCTGGAAAACCAGCCGGACCGGCCGCAGCCGATTTCCACCCCGGGCGCGGTCCAGAACATCGTGCCCAAGGGCGTCACCGCGATGGTGGATGCGCCTCCGGGAACCGAGGTCTCCATCCAGACCAGCCGCGGAACCTACACATTCAATCTCGACTCTTTGAGAAGCGGCCGCCTGTTCGATTTCGAAAACGGCGACGTCACCGTGCAGGCCGTGCCCGCGCCCGCGCGAGTCTCTTCCGCGCGCGCCGCCAATGCCACGGTGGAACACGACTACCCGTCGCTGGCCATCGCCCGCGACGGCGCCGCGTGGATCGCCTGGCAGGTCTACGAAAATGGCGGCGACCGCGTGCTGGTCTCGCACTCCACCGCGGGCGGATGGACCGCCGCGGAACCGCTGACCGCCGCGGGCCAGGACATCTACCGCACGGCTATCGCCGAGGACGCGCGCGGGCGCATCTGGACGGTGTGGTCCGAGCGGCAGGGCGAAGCGTGGGACTTGGCCGCCCGAGTCTACGATGGCCGCGCGTGGAGCGCGCCGCGCAAGCTGACCAACGGCAACGGGCCGAACTTCTTTCATAAGCTGGTGCGCGACCGCGGCGGCAACCTGCACCTGGTGTGGATCGCGCATCTCAACGCCGAGTCGCACGTAATGTGGAGCAGGCTGGCTGGCGACACCTGGAGTCCCGCGCAGGAAGTCAGCGGCGCGAGCGCGTGGATGCCCGACGCGGCGGCCGATTCGCAGGGCAACCTCTACGTCGCGTGGGACAGCTACCGCACCGGCAACTACGATCTCTTTCTGCGGCGCATCGGCGCCGACGGAAGCCTCGGGGCGATCCAGCAGGTGACCAAATCGCCGCGCTTCCAGGCGCACGCTTCGGTGGCCGTCGATGGCGCGGACCGCGTGTGGCTCGCCTGGGACGAATCCGGCGCGAACTGGGGCAAGGATTACGCGCGCGACGACACCTGGCGCGGGACCACCTTGTACGCCGATCGCCACCCGCGCGTGGCGGTGCTGGAAAACGGGAAATGGTCGGAGCCGGTGGCCGACCTGATGGCCGCTCTCCCGGCGCGTTACGACCGGTTCGTGGAAACGCCCAAGCTGGTGTCGGACGGCTCGGGCCGCATCTGGGCGGCACTCGAGGTGCGCGTCTCAACGGCCATGAACCGCTCGGATTTCTGGGCGAACAACGGCCGATGGGAGCTTTTCCTCACGGCATACGAGGGCGACCGCTGGCGTCCCGCCGCGCCGGTTCCGCTCTCCAGCACGCGCCCCGACGGCCCCTTCGCATTTGCCCCGACGGCGGCCGGCGCGTATGCCGTGTGGACCAACGACAATCGCCAACTGCCGTTTGCCGCCGGCCAGCCCAATCGGCGGCACAACGATATCGAGTTCGCGCGCGTCGAGGCGGACCCGGCGCCCGCCTCCGTGTTCGAGGCCTACGCCGAAACACCGGGGACCGCCGCGGCCATCCACGCCAACGAAACCGCCGACGTCCGCCGTGCCCGCGACTACCGCGCGCAGGCCGGCGGCGGCGAACTGCGCATCCTGCGCGGCGATTTCCACCGCCACACCGAGATCTCGCCCGACGGCCCGGGCGACGGCTCGCTCGAAGACTACTTCCGCTACATGATCGACGCCGCCCGCATGGACACCGGCATCGTCTCCGATCACAACGCGGGCAGCGAGGAGTACACGTGGTGGCGCACCGAAAAGGCCATCGACCTGTTCCACATCCCCGGCGGGTTCACCCCGCTGTTCGGCTACGAGCGGAGCGTGCCCTACCCCAACGGCCATCGCAACGTGGTGTTTGCCGAGCGCGGCGTCAAGGTGCTGCCCATCTCCCCGGCGGAGAACCAGAACACGGTGAACTCCGGCCCGATCCTGTACCCCTACCTCAAGCAGAACCGCGGCATCTGCATGCTGCATTCGCTCGCCACCGACCAGGGGAGCGATTACCGCGACAATGATCCCGAGGTCGAACCGCTGGTCGAGATCTACCAGGGCTATCACGCGAACTACGAGTACGAAGGCGCGCCGCGGGCCGAGTCGGAAGGATACACCGTCACCTCGCACGGCCCTTACCGTCCCGCGGGTTTCTTTTGGAACGCGCTGGCCAAAGGCTATAAGCTGGGGATGGAATCCAGCTCCGACCACATATCGACTCACTCGTCTTATACCATGATCTACACGCCTTCGACGGTGCGGCGGGACATTGTCGAGAGCATGCGCAAGCGCCACGCCTACGGAGCTACGGACAATATCGTTCTGGATTATCGCGCGCGCGACCGCCAAGGCCATGAGTGGATGATGGGCGATGCCTTCGAGGCCGCCGCCGCCCCCATTCTGCACGTGAAGGCCCTCGGCACGGGGCCGATCCAGAGCATCGAGATCGTCAAGGACGGCAAGTTCATCTACAAGACCGAGCCGAATGCAGCGTCGGCCGAGTTCGACTACACCGATACCACGGGGCCCTCCGCGCCCGTGGAAAGCTGGTATTACGTGCGCGTCATTCAGGCCGACCGCAACATGGCGTGGTCTAGTCCCATCTGGGTGAAGTACACCCGGTGAGCCGCAGTAAACTATGCCTGGACATGCCAACGTAATTTAACGTACAATACAAAAATATTAGGTTTGGGCCGCCTGTCTGTGCGGAGCTGGAGGTTTGGAAACCAACGATGCACGACAAGCAGCCGAGTAGTGTCGACACAACTGCTGGCATACCCGTAGTTGGCATAGGAGCTTCAGCCGGCGGGCTGGAGGCCTTCAAGCTCCTGCTGAGTCATCTGCCTCCCGACACGGGCTTTGCGGTCGTACTCATCCAGCACCTCGATCCCACGCACCACAGCAGCCTGAGCGACATCCTCGGGCGTGCCACCGAGATGCCCGTCAGGGAGGCGGCCGACGGCACGCCGGCGGAACCGAACCATGTCTACGTCATACCGCCCAACGCCGAACTCGCGATCGCCAATCGAGTCCTGAGGCTGACGCCCCGCGGGCAAGTGCCGGGACCGCACATGCCCATCGACCACTTTCTGCGATCCCTGGCGCGGGACTGCGGCAGCGGGGCCATTGGCGTGATTCTCTCCGGCACCGGCACCGACGGCTCGGGCGGCCTGCAGGCGGTGAAAGAGGCCGGCGGGGTCACCTTCGTGCAGGAACCGGCCACCGCGGAGTTCCCCACCATGCCGCAGATGGCGAAGGCGGCCACTCGCGTCGATTTCGTCTTGTCCCCGGAGCGGATTGCCACGGAGCTGGTACGGATCGCGCGGAGTCCTTATTTCGCCGCTCCCGAACGCGCGGAACAGGAGACCCCGCCCCGCGAGGCGGAAGATCAATTCCGCCCGATCTTCACTTTGATGATGGAGGCGACGGGCGTGGATTTCTCGCTTTACCGGAAAACGACGATCCACCGCCGAATCCTGCGGCGCATGACTTTGCGCAACGTAGCCGGCATCGAGGAGTACCTCTCTCAGCTGGAGCGCGATCCCGGCGAGCGCAGCGCGCTCCAGCGAGATCTCCTCATCAGCGTCACCGGCTTTTTCCGCGATCCGGACTCCTTCGAGATGTTGAAGAAGCACGTATTCCCCCAGATACTTCAGGATCGGCCCGCCGACACGCCGATCCGGATCTGGGTGCCCGGATGCGCCACCGGAGAGGAGGCCTACTCGATTGCCATAGCGTTGCGGGAGCACGTGAATGAACAAGACGATTCCGTCCGCGTCCAGATCTTCGCTACCGATATCAGCGAGTCCGCCCTGGAGAAGGCCCGCGGCGGCCAGTACCTGGAGAGTATCGCCGCGGATGTCGGCCCGGAGCGATTGAATCGCCACTTTACGAGGATTCAAGGGGGCTATCAGATCAGCAAGTCCTTGCGTGAGACGTGTGTATTCAGCAGGCATAATCTGATCGGGGACCCTCCTTTCTCGAAATTGGACCTGATCAGTTGCCGCAACGTGCTGATTTACCTGGAAGCCGTTCAAGGGGAAATCATCCCCATGTTCCATTACGCGCTCAACCCGCGCGGATTCCTCATCCTGGGGCGTTCCGAAGCGGGTCCATCCGACGAGCTGTTCTCCATCGTAGACAGCGAACACAGAATCTACTCGAAAAAGGAGACCGGGAGAAGGGTATACCGGTATCGCACTCGCACCGCCGCTTCCCGTTCTGGCGCCGAAGCTCGCAAAGAGCCGGCTCGGGCGCCGAATGCCGGACTCTGGGACGGCGTAGACATGGGGAAAGAGGTCGATCGCATACTCCTGTCGAAGTACGGCCCGTCCGGCGTTGTAGTGGACGAAGACCTGGAGGTGCTCGAGATTCGGGGGCCCGCAACTCCGTACCTCAGATTACCGGCAGGAAAAGTGAGCTTCCATTTGTTGAAACTCTTACCGGATACCGGTCTCTTCCTCGAGGTGGAGAAACTCGCTCGCGAGGCGGCGGAAAGTGGCGAGGCGGTGCGCCGGGAGCGTGTACGGCACGAATGCGACGGCCGTTCCGGCGAAGTGAACATCGAGGTGACGCCGTTATACGGCAAGCAGAAACGCGCCTCCCTGGTCCTTTTCGAGCCGGCAGTGGCCGTGCCGGAACCCGTTGCGGAATCCCAGGAAGGGCTACCCGGGCGCGAGGGATCTGCGGACGGCAGGGACCGCCAGATCGCCAAGCTGAAGCAAGACCTGGCGGAGGCCCGCCGGCGGCTTCACTCGGTCATCGAGGAATACCAGACATCCAACGCGGAGAGCCAAAACGCTACCGAAGAGGCGCTCTCGACAAACGAAGAGCTGCAAAGCCTCAACGAGGAACTGGAGACGGCCAAGGAAGAGCTGCAATCCACCAATGAGGAACTGGTCACCATCAACCAGGAGCTGGAGTCCAAGAACATCGCGCTCCGCGAGGCGGGCAACCTCACGATGTCGATTGTCGAGACCGTCAGGGAGCCCCTCCTGGTGCTCGATTCCGAATTGCGGATCAGGACCGCCAACCAGTCGTTCTTGCAGACATTTCAGCTATCGGCGCGTGAGGCCGAAGGTCAGCTCCTCAATTCGGTTTCGGGCGGTGGTTGGGACGTTCCCGCTGTCCGGGATCTGCTCGGTCGCGTCCTGCCGGTCAACAACTCGTTTGATGATTTTGAGTTCGAGCTGGACTTTCCGGGCATCGGGCACCGGGTCTTGATGCTCAGCGGCTGCCGCCTCGGTCATCTCGACATGATTCTCCTCGCGATTGACGATGTCACCGCGCGCAAGGAGGCCGAGAAGACTTTGCGCAAAGGCGAGGAAGCTCTTCGCCAGGCCCAGAAGATGGAGGCAATCGGCCGGCTCGCGGGCGGCGTGGCGCATGACTTCAACAACCTGCTGACGGCCATCATCGGCTACACCCATCTCCTCGCCGATACTCTCGATAGTGATCACCAGGCGAAGGAGTACCTGCATGAGATCGAAACCGCCGGGGAAAGGGCGGCCGCTCTCACCGATCAATTGCTTGCTTTTAGCCGGCGGAAAGTCCTGCAACCCAAGGTATTCGACATGAATGTCGTGGTCGCGGATTTCGAGAGAATGCTGCGCCGCGTGGTGGGCGAGGAGATCAAGGTCGTCGTCCGTCCCGCTGCCGGCCTCTGGCTGGTGAGGGCCGACCCCGGCGAGATCGGGCGCGTGGTGATGAACCTTTGCCTGAACGCCCGGGACGCCATGCCCACGGGAGGCACCCTGACCATCCTGACGGCAAATGCGACCCTTGCCGAGGCGGACGCTCACCTGCGCCACCTCGCGGCCGGCCGATACGTCGAGCTGGCTGTTTCGGATACCGGCATCGGCATGGGCCCCGAGATGCAGGCCCTGGTCTTCGAGCCATTCTTCACCACCAAGGAGACCGGCAAAGGAACGGGTCTGGGCCTGGCGACGGTGCTCGGCATCGTCGAGCAGAGCGGCGGCGCGATCTGGTGCGACTCCGAACTCGGGCAGGGCAGCAGGTTCCGGGTACTCCTGCCGGCTGTGGCAGGCGCTTCCGACCGCGTCGAGCATGCGGCTCGCGGTCTCGCCGAGGCGCCCAAGGGTTCCGCCGAAGTTGTCCTGCTGGTCGAGGATGAAGAAATCGTCCGCAAGCTGGCGCGAAGGGTCCTGGAGGCCAGCGGCTACGTGGTCGTCGAAGCTCGCGATGGGCGCGAAGGGCTGTCTGTGTGCCAAACCCACCAGGGGAGGATCGACCTGCTTCTCAGCGATGTCGTGATGCCGGAACTCGGGGGCCGCGAGCTTGCCGAGAGCGCCCTGGTCCTGCGGCCCGATATGAAAGTGCTGTTCATGTCCGGCCACATCCCGGATGTGGTTCTGCAGGAAGGTGTCCAGTCAGGGATGCCGTTCCTGCAGAAGCCTTTTACTCCGACCGACCTGGCACTCAAAGTGCGAGAGGTCCTCGATTCGCCAAGTCCTTCTTAGTCCGGATGCTGCTCACTGACTCCCTGAGTGGGGCGTGGCACCCCGGTTGCCTGCCCGCCGGGATGATGAGGTGAGGGAGAATATAAAGTAGGATCGCAGCATGGACAAGTCCACAATCATCGCCAAACTGGCTTGCCGTGGCACAACATCCGTGGCATCGGCAACTGGCTCCGGCATCGCTACGACAGAGTGGAAGTCGAAACGGTATGGAATACGGTCATGGACGATCTTCCGCCGCTCAGGTCTGGGGTTTTGCGCGCGCTGACGCCGCCTCCGGCAAACCCCGAGGGTCCGGCGTAGGGCGGAAATGGCTCCAAAGAACAGCCGAAGCCGCTTCATGATCGACAGCCACGTGCGAAAGGGGATTTCGCGCCAAGAACCCGGCGCCGTCAACTCAACGGTTAGGGCGTTACGCGTCAGGTTGACCGGAAACGCCAACCTCCGGCTGGCCGGAAAATGATACCATTCCTGAAGTCGCCTCATGCGCCCGCAACAGTCCGTCGCTCATTTTCCGGCGACTCGGTCAAGAGGTAGGTCCTGACATGAACCCAATGATCGGCCAGGCCCTGGGCCACTACCGGATTGAAGCAAAGCTCGGCGAGGGCGGCATGGGTTTGGTCTACCGGGCGTTTGATACTCATCTGGACCGGCCGGTGGCCATCAAAATCCTGCGCGCCGATGCCACCAGCAGCCCCGAGCGCAAGCGCCGCTTCGTGCAGGAAGCCAAGGCCGCCTCGGCACTGAATCACCCCAACATCATCCACATCTACGACATCAGTTCTTCCGAAGGCACGGATTTCATTGCGATGGAGTTCGTCGCGGGCAAGACGCTCGACCAGTTGATCGGGAAGAGCGGCCTGCCGCTGAAAAACACTCTGAAATATTCCATTCAGATTGCCGATGCCCTGGCGCGCGCCCACTCGGCCGGAATCGTCCATCGCGATCTCAAGCCCGCCAACATTATCGTCGGCGAGGACGGGCGGGTGAAATTGCTCGATTTCGGCCTGGCCAAGCTGACCGAGCCCACCGACGATTCAGAGGGGGCGACGGCGACGCTGACCGCTACGGACGCGCCTCAGACGGAGGAGGGTTCGATCGTCGGCACTATCGCCTATATGTCGCCGGAGCAGGCCGAAGGCAAGAAGGTGGATGCGCGTTCCGATATTTTTTCTTTCGGCTCGGTCCTGTACGAAATGGTCACCGGCCGCCGGGCATTCGAAGGCGGAAGCAAGCTCTCGACGCTCTCGGCCATCCTGCACAAGGAGCCGCAGCCGCTTGTCGATCTCGCGCCGAACCTGCCGGCTGAACTCGAGAAGATCATCTCGCGCTGCCTGCGCAAGGATCCGGAGCGCCGCGCACAGCACGCCGGCGATATCAAGCTGGCGCTGGAGGAACTGAGGGAGGAGTCCGAGTCCGGCAAGCTCTCGCCGGCTTCGCAGTCTGCCGCCGCGCAGGCCCCTGCCCGCAGATCTTTTCCGCTCGCGGCGATCCTATCGGGGGCTGCCGTTTTGCTCGCGGCCGCCGGAGCTTTCTTGTGGATGAAGCGTAGTCCTTCCGCGCCGGCGGGCACCGAGTGGGTGCAGATCACGAATTTCGCCGATTCCGTCAGCCAGCCGGCGCTCTCGCCGGACGGCCGCATGCTGACTTTTATTCGGGGTCCAAAGACGTTCATCGGGCCGGGTCAGGTGTACATCAAGATGTTGCCGAGCGGCGATCCGGTGCAACTCACGCACGACGATCTGAATAAAATGAGCCCGGCTTTTTCACCGGATGGATCGCGGATCGCGTATTCGACCAACACCCCCCCACTGGGCTGGGACACGTGGGTCGTACCGGTGTTGGGAGGCGATCCCCGGGTGTGGCTTCCGAACGCTGCCGGGCTGGTTTGGTGCGACAGATCGAAGCTGCTGTTTTCCGAGATCAAGGAGAAACCTCTTCACATGGGGCTGGTGACCGCCGCGGAGAACCGGACGGGGGAACGCGACCTCTATTTGCCGGCGCACCAGCGCGGCATGGCGCACCGATCTTATCTCTCGCCCGACGGTAAATCGATCCTGGTGGTGGAGATGAATGAAAGGGGCGACTTCGACCCCTGCCGCCTGTTGCCCGCGGAGGGCAACTCCCCGGGGAAGCAGGTGGGCCCTCCCGACGGGGAGTGCACGTTTGCCGCATGGTCGCCCCATGGGGAATGGATGTATTTCAGTTCCAATGCGGGCGGCGTGTTCCATACGTGGCGACGGCGTTTTCCCGACGGCCCGCTGGAGCAGATCACCTCGGGACCGACGGAAGAGGAGGGGATCGCGATGGCGGCCGACGGCCGCTCGTTCGTTACGGCTGTCGGAGAAAGGCAGAGCAGCGTTTGGGTGCATGACAGCCAGGGCGACCGGCAGATCTCGGTGGAGGGCCAGGCCTTCCAGCCGAAATTTACGCCCGACGCAAAGAAGCTGTTGTACCGGGTTCGAACGGGAAGCGGCAGCGAGTTGTGGGTGGCGGAACTCGGGTCGAACCACACCGAGCCTTTGCTGCCGGGCTTTCCGGCCGGCGTATCGGCGGGCCAGGGAGCAGTCTGGAGTGCGGGCTACGACATATCTCCGGACGGCCGCCAGGTGGTGTTCTTCTCCCGCGACCGCGAGGGCAAGCTTCGGCTGTGGCTCACCCCGCTCGACCGCCGCACGCCTCCCCGGCAAATCCCGGGCGTGGAAGGGGAACAGCCGGTATTCGGCCCGAGCGGCGAGGTCTTCTTCCGCAGGATCGAAGGGCCCTCCGCCTTTCTCTACAGCGTGCGGGAGGACGGCAGCGAGCTGCGAAAAGTGTTCGAAACGCCGGTCGTCGATGTGTTCGGCGTGTACCCGGACCACAAGTGGCTTCTGCTCGGCGCGTCAAGCGAAGGTGAGGTACTCCTGCCGACCGGGGGCGGCGCGCCGCTTTTGACGCGTCTCCACCCCCCGGACTGGCTGCGGTGGAGCGGAGATGGGAAGCATTTATTTCTGGTCGGCGTGAACGGTACCAGGGCGAAGGCCTACGTCTTGCCGTTGTCTCGAGGCGAGGTGTTGCCGAGTTTCGCACTTGGCAAGAATCTTCCCTCGGACCCGGAACTGGCAAAGCTGCCGGGAGTGCGGATCATCCCGGTGGGGGACGTCGTATCTGGCCCGACGGCCGACATTTACGCTTTTGTTCGCGAGAGCGTACACCGCAACCTGTATCGGATTCCGCTACCGTGAACGCAGAGCAGGAAACGGCCAAATTTGCACGCAGATTCGGATCGACTCCAAGTTCCCCAGGGGGCGTGGGCGGTGTGATCCGCCGGGCGCAGGTTGCGCCACAAAGCGATCCGTTGGGCCGAGAGTGGGTTCCGGGTAATCCACCCGGACGGAATAGCCAAGGGGGTAGCCGAACCGCGTTCCAGGAAGGGTCGGCACGCCCCCTCTAACTGAACCACCCGCACGTTACACTCCAATACAGGAGCATTCACTTGCGAATTCAGAAGGCGGTCATCACCGCTGCCGGGCAGAACCAGCGCGCGCTTCCCCTGCAGACGCTGATCGACCAGGACGGGCAGGAGAAATCCGTTCTCGGAATTCTCATCGAGCAGGCCCTCACGGCGAATATCCAGGAGATCTGCGTGGTGGTGTGGCCGGGCGATGCGGCGCGCTACGCGCAAGCGGCGGGCCGCCACGCCGGCGCCGTGCGGTTCGTTTCGCAGCCGGAGCCGCTGGGCTACGGGCAAGCCATCTTCTGCGCGCGCGAGTTCACCGGCGGCGATCCCTTCCTGCACATGGTGGGCGACCACCTTTATGTAAGCGCGACCTCGAAATCCTGTGCCCAGCGCCTGCTGGAAGTCGCCGCGATGGAGGAGTGCTCCGTCTCCGGAGTGCAGCCCACGCGCGAGAACCTGCTGCCCCGGTTTGGCGCCGTGGCCGGACGCCGCATGGCCGGCGGGCCGGGGCTGTACCGCGTGGAGACCGTGATCGAGAAGCCCACCCCCACCGAAGCCGAGCAACGCCTCGCCGTGCCGGGAATCCGCGCCGGCTACTATCTCTGCTTTTTCGGCATTCACGTCCTCACGCCCGCCGTAATGGACCTGCTGGGACGCTTGCTTGCCGGCCAGCCGGAACGCCCCGTCACGCTTTCCGCGGCGCTGGCCGAGCTTGCCCGCCACGAGCGATACCTGGCCATGGAGGAAGACGGCCGCCGCTACGATATCGGCGCCCGCTACGGCCTGCTGACGGCGCAACTGGCGCTGGCGCTGCACGGCCGCGACCGCAACCAGGTGCTGGCCAACATCGTGGAGCTGCTGGCCGACCGCGAAATGTCGTCCGCGGCGGCCGGAGGCGAGCGGTGAGCCGGTTCGCCGGCGTCATCCGGGCGGCCGATCTCGAAACGCGCAATCAATCGTTCGAAAGCCTCTGCCAGGGGGCGAGTCTCGAGGAACTGCTCGCGGAATCGGAAGCGCTCGACCGTTTTCGACGGAACAGCGACAATCTCTACGAACGCGTGCGCGCGCTGTTTTTCCTGTACGCCATCCACCGGTTCCAAATCCCGCTGCGCGACGCCGCCGGCACGCGCGCGCTGATTCCGTTTGCGGGATACGCCGGGCTGCTGAAGCGCCGCTTCGAAGAGGCCATCGACATTTTCCTCGCGGCGCAAGCCGCCGCCGGCCCCAGCACCGCGATCTCCAGCGCGCTGGCCGCGGGTTATCGCGCGCTGGCTTTTCAAACTCTGGCCGACCAGGTGCGCCGCAGCGTGCGCTCCGTGCGCGGCAACCAGTGGATGTTCCGCATCGCGCATCCCGCCGATTACCCGCTGCGCATTCGCCCCGAGCTTCTGGACGGCGCCATCCTGCGCGAGGCCACTCCCGTGCGCATGGACCTGACGCACAGCGGCTGGAGCGACATCTTCTTTCTGGGGATGGATTTCCCGGAAGGCGCGCGCGTGCTGAATGTCTCGATCGATCTCGGCGTGCACGGAGCCGGGCGGAGCGCGGAGCCCAAGCCGCCGGTCGAGGCGTACTTCCGCGTGATCGACCAGCCGGTCCTGCGGCTGGTCAGCGTCGATCTCAAAGCCAGCGCCGAAATCGCCTCCTTCGCCGAGGTCTTCGATTTCGCGCGCGACTACCTGGGCTTGCTGAAAGCCGCGGTGATCGCATCGGGCATCGTGCCGCCCGGGATGGAAGGTGTCACGCAGCCGCTGGCGGAGCTGCTCGCCGCGCTCACCGGCCGCGCGGGCCACGGCATCGAGATCGTCAGCAAGGTCAACGACATTCCGAAGGGCTCGCGCCTGGCCGTATCCACCAGCCTGCTGGCCTGCCTCATTGCGGTCTCGATGCGCGCCACCAGCCAGATCCACGCGCTCACCGGCGGCCTGGAAGAACACGACCGGCGCCTGGTGGCCGCGCGCGCCATCCTCGGCGAATGGCTCGGCGGCTCGGGAGGCGGCTGGCAGGATTCGGGCGGCGTGTGGCCGGGAGTCAAGCTGATCCACGGCGTGCTCGCCGGCGAATCCGATCCGGAGTTTGGCATCAGCCGCGGGCGTCTCCTGCCTGATCACCAGGTGTTCAGTCCGTCGGAAGTCTCGCCGGAAACCCGCGGCAAGCTCCAGCAGTCCCTCGTGCTGGTGCACGGAGGCATGGCCCAGGATGTCGGCCCCATCCTCGAGATGGTCACCGAAAAATACCTGCTGCGCTCTCAGACCGAATGGCGCGGACGGCAGGAAGCCATCGCCATTTTGGACGAAGTCGTGGACCACCTGAAGCAGGGCGATGTCCGCGCGATCGGCGGCGCGACCCAGCGCAATTTCGACGGCCCCATCCAGACCATCATTCCGTGGGCCGGAAACCTTTACACCGCCACCCTGATCCAGCGCGTGCGCGCGGAGATGGGCCGGGATTTTTGGGGATTCTGGATGCTGGGCGGAATGTCGGGAGGCGGCATGGGGTTCCTCTTCAATCCCGAGCGCAAGCCGCAGGCCCAGGAACGTCTCCAGGCGATCATGGCCGAGACCAAGCGGCGGATGGAGCACGCCGTGCCGTTCGCCATGGAGCCGGTGATTTATGACTTCTCCATCAACGAGCGGGGAACCGAGGCCGAGCTTTTCGAAGGCGGCCGCGCGCTCATGCCCGCCGACTATTACACGCTGGCCGTGCCCCCGCTGATCCGCACGCCGTCGCACCTGCTTTCCCGTGCGCGCCGCGCCGAGCTCGACCGCTTCACCGCCGCCTGCCAGGACAGCGGCGAATTCTCCGGCATGGTGCAGCATCTCTTCGAGCACCTGCTGCCGCGCGCTCCCGAGCGGGATGCCGCCGCCTCCCAGAGCCTCGGAGCGCTGCTCGAGGCCCACGGGTTCGACCGCGCGCACCACGAGCAGATCCGCAGCGACCTGCACAACGGCCGCATTGGCCTCGCGCAGAACTGCCTGCCGGTGAACAGCCGCATTGAAGACGTCAGCCCGGACGACCTGGTGGATGCCGGCCGCGGCCTGGCGGCGCACTATCGCGAGACCGGAATGGACGCCCTGGCGGCGGGAGCGGTGGCGGTGGTCTCGCTCGCGGGAGGCGTGGGCAGCCGCTGGACCAAGGGCGCCGGCGTGGTGAAGGCGCTCAACCCGTTCTCGAAGCTCGGCGGCCGGCACCGCAGCTTCATCGAGGTCCACCTGGCGAAGAGCCTGCGCGTGAGCCGCGCCTCGGGCGTCATGCTGCCGCACGTTCTGACCACCAGCTATCTGACGCACGATGCCATCGAGCGATACCTCGCCGCGGAGAAGAACTACGGCTATCCCGGCCCGCTGCTGCTTTCGCCCGGCCGCGCCATCGGCCTGCGGCTGGTGCCCATGGAGCGGGACTTGCGCTTCGCCTGGGAGGAGATGCCCCAGCAACTGCTCGACGAGCAGGCGCAGAAGGTGCGCGAGAGCCTCCACGCCACGCTGATCGGCTGGGCGCGCCACACCGGAGAAGGCGCCGACTACACCGACAACCTGCCCATGCAGTGCCTGCATCCCGTGGGCCACTGGTACGAGATCCCCAACCTGCTGCGCAACGGCACGCTCGTTCGCCTGCTGGAGGAGCGGCCGCGCCTGGCGTACCTGATGGTGCACAACATCGACACCGCGGGCGCCGACGTGGACCCCGCGCTCCTCGGCCAACACATCGAGCAGGGAGCGGCGATGACCACCGAAGTGATCCCGCGCCACATCGAGGATCGCGGCGGCGGCCTCGCCCGAATCGACAACCGCGTGCGCCTGGTGGAAGGGCTGGCGCTTCCCAGCGAGGAGATCGAGTCCCGGCTCTCGTACTACAACAGCGCCACCTACTGGCTGGATATCGGCCAGCTACTGGCGGTGTTCGGACTCGGGCGCGGCGACCTCGCCAATCCGGACCGCGTGAACGAGGCGGTGCGCAGCGTGGCCGCCCGCATGCCGACTTACATCACGTTGAAGGACGTGAAGAAGCGGTGGGGCAAGGGGCAGGAAGATATCTTCCCGGTCGCCCAGTTCGAAAAGCTCTGGGGCGATATGACCGCGCTGCCGGAGCTGAAGTGCCGCTTCGTGGCCGTGCCGCGGCGGCGCGGCCAGCAGCTCAAAGAGGTCGCACAGTTGGACGGCTGGCTGCGCGACGGCTCGGCGGCGTACGTGGAGGGGCTCTGTGAGTGGCCCGATTGAGGGGCCGGGCCGCGGCGGGGTGGTCCCAGATGACCACGTGATTTCGAATGGGCGAACAGGATTCCGGCCAAGCGATCTATACTTGGAATGAATATGCGAACCACCGTGGATATTGGGACCCTGATCGCGAGATCGCCGGAAATCCGTAAAGGCCGGCCCTGCATTGCCGGTACCGGTGTTACGGTCCGGCGTATTGCCGGGTGGCACAACATGGGCCTTGCTCCCGAAGAAATCGCCGCCAAGATGGAGCACCTCACGCTGGCTCAGATTCACGCCGCCCTGGCCTACTACCACGCCAACCGCGACGAGATCGACAGTGACATTGCTGCCGAGGACGCCGCAGTCGAAGAGATTTTTCTAGCGCGGGCATAACGGTTGTGAGCCGCCTTCGTTTGTACGTAGACGAGGACGCGATGGACGGCGACGTTGTTAGGGGCCTTCGGTCGCGTGGGATTGATGTAGTCACCGCCGCCGACGCGGGCATGATCCGCCGACAGGATGAAGACCACCTCAGTTTGGCCACCGCTCAAGGCCGGGCTCTCTACTCCTTCAATGTCGGAGACTTCCACGAGATCCACACCGCATGGACAGCGAGCGGCCGCACCCACTGCGGCATCGTTTTGACACAGCAACAGCGCTACTCGACCGGAGAACAGCTTCGGCGGTTGCTGCGTCTGATCGGATCCCTGTCGGCCGAAGCCATGAGGAATCGTGAGGAGTTTCTGGGCCGGTGGTGACCGCACTGGCATGTGGCGTGGCTTCCGAACGGCCCTAAGGAACAGATGGCGACAAACCAGACGAGTGGATTGCCAGACCCCTGGGGGCGTTTATCGGGAGTAATCTTGCACGGCTTTGTTTGAGAAGTACGGGAGGCCGCCAATCGCGTGATAGTGAGCTAGACTTTGGCGCTCATTTCAACCGCTCCATGGTTTCGCCCAGTTCCTGCGGCCCGGTGATGACCCACCACATGCTACAGGACTCCATGGCCCGCCTCCGCCTCTTGTCTGAAAGGATAAGACCGCCATACATGGAAATGGTCCACACCGTAAGCTCGGGCGGATCTGGCGCCTGTAAACCGACATATTGGACAGTGCCATTGCCCAAATTCTCTACCACTCTTTGCGCGTTGCTCCAACTGCTGGTCATGCTCGCAAATACGGCGCTGGCCGTGTCCGTCATGAGCATCACGTTCACAACATCCGCAGGCCGGAGATATATTTTCCAATGGTGCCAGGCGAGACCACGCCCGATGAACTTGAGCAGGCCCTCCAGTTTGGAACTGTCGAACTCCACGATGCTGGTCTGCAGATATGGCCCTGTGCCCTCCCGTAACCATGCTGGTTCCATGGAGCCCAGCAACGCTTTGTTAAGTTTCTGATTTTTCGCCAACCGCCCCGGCACGCCGCTTTGAAGGGCGGTGACCGCCTGCGGGTGCCTCCCACCAAAGGGCAGCACGGCAGTCAGGTAGTGCTCAAGCTTGGACTTCTCGTTATTGCAGATCCCGCAGGCAGGTGCCTTCGGCAGATTCTGTCGATCCTCAACCAAGAAGAATTCCCGTGCAAAGACGTGGTCGCGTGTCGTGGCCTTCGTCTTCGAACAATATGCGCAAAGCTTCCCCTTGAATTTCTTGCTCACCGGACTTCTATCGTAGCGGTTTGCCCAGGTGATGGCATCCAAAGCCTATGCGGGCTCAATGGCTGCGTCAATTCCTCGCTTCGACACGTTGAGGCATAACGCCCTACGCGTAGACGTGCCAGTCGAGGAAGTCGCCACCGAGCAACTCAACTGCGAGACCGACTGTCGGCAGTGGCCCCCTATTCTGACGTACATGCTGGGGCGGAACCGGTTGCGCGCCCTACTCCCGGCAGAGCGACGCCGCTCCGGCGATCCCCGCGTCTGCGCCATAGCGCGCCATCACCAGCGGGATCTCGCCGGCGCGCTGGTTGATCGACCAGTGCGGCAGGTTCCGCGACATGCGCCCGAAGAACGCGCTCATCATCTCGGCCATGCCGCCCCCGACCACCATCACGTCCGGTTCCAGCAGGTCCACGATGTTGCCCAACCATACGGTCAAAAGGTCCGCGGTCTCCTCCAGAACCCGCGTGGCCACGGCATCACCTTCGCGATAGGCCTGGCCTACGTGCTCGGGCCTGACCGCGTCGAGGCTGCCGGCGATTTCCAATATCCGCGAGGCGGCGTTTCCGCCCATCATGGCACGCGCCCGCGCAGCGATGGCGGGACCGGAGCAGAGCGCCTCGATGCAGCCGCGCTTGCCGCAGCCGCACACCGGACCCCGATAGTCGATGGTGACATGCCCGCCTTCCGCGGCGCTTCCCGTGCGGCCGTGGTAGATGCGGTTGTTGAACACGATGCCCGCGCCGACGCCCGTGCCCAGCGTGGCGTAGAAGACGTTGGCGTAACCCCTGCCGGCGCCCCACAACGCTTCCGCCAGGCCCGCCGCGTTGGCGTCGTTATCCACGCGGGCCGGAACGCCGAAGGCGCGCCGGGTCTCATCGGCCAGCGGGAAGTTGCGCCAGCAAGGCACGTTCGGAGGGTTCAGCACGACCCCGGTCCTGGGATCGAGCGGACCCGGAGAGCAGATGCCGATTCCCTTCACCGCGCCGCGCGCTTCGGGCGCCTGGGTGAAGATGCCCTCGATGGCGCTCCGCACCGCGGCGAACCCGGTGGCCGCATCCGCGGTGGTCACCATGGGCACACGCGTTTTGCGCGAGATCTCGCCCGTCGAGTCCACCAGGCCGGCGGCCACCTTGGTGCCGCCGATATCCACCCCGATGGTGAGCGCTCCCGGCATGGCCTACTGGATCCCCAGTTTCTTCTGCATCTCTTCGAGCGAGTAGCCCTTGGTCTCCGGATAAAAGGCCAGCACGACGAAGAACTGCACCACCATCATGGCCGCGAAAAACACGAAGGGGATCCCGCGGGAGTAAGCCGCCAGCACGGGAAAGATGCCCGAGATCAGGGCATTCATGATCCAGTGCGTGAAGCTGCCCAGGCTTTGACCCTTGGCCCGCACCAAGTTGGGGAAGACTTCGCTGAGGTAAACCCAGATCACCGCGCCTTGTGAAAACGCAAAGAAGCCGATGAAGGCGACCAGGCACCACACCAGCAGGTTTTGATGCGCGTCGAGGATGAAAATGGTGGCCACTCCGGCCAGCGCCACGGCGGTGCCGACCGACCCGATCAGTAGCAGCGTCTTGCGCCCGATCTTGTCGATCACCGACATGGCCACGATGGTGAAGATCAGGTTGGTGGCTCCCACCGCGACCGCTTGCAGATCGCCCGACACCTTGGTGAAGCCGGCTTTCGCAAAAATGTCGTTCAGATAGTACAGCACCGCGTTGATGCCCGAGAGCTGGTTGAACATGCCGATGGAAACCGCCAGGAAAATCGGCATGCGGTACCTGGCGGTGAACAGCGGCACATCGTGGGCGCCGTGGCGGGCGTCCACGGATTCGAGGATCTCGTCCACGTGCTGCCGGTAGTCGGGATCGCCCGTGCCGCGCAGCACTTCCAGGGCCTCGGAAACCCGTCCCCGCTTGGCCAGCCAGCGGGGGCTCTCCGGAATGCTGAAGAGCGCGAGGCAGAAGAGCGCCGCCGGAATGGCCGGGACTCCCAGCTTCCAGCGCCATTCCGCGTCGCCGAATCCGAAGGTTCCGATCACGTAATTGGAGAAGTACGCCAGCAGAATGCCGAAGACGATATTGAACTGGAAGGCGCCCACCAGGCGGCCGCGGTGCTTGGACGGAGCGATCTCGGCGATGTACATGGGACCCAGCACGGAAGATGCGCCGATGCCCAGCCCGCCGACGAAGCGCGCCACCACGAACGAATTCCAGTCGAACGCGAAGGCGCAGCCGAGCGCCGAAATGAGATACAGCACGCCGGTGATCCGGAGGCTGGCGCGGCGCCCCCACTTGTCGCCCGGAATGCCGCCGAACATCGCGCCGATGATGGTGCCGTACAGGGCCGCCGCCACGGTGAACCCCAGAGTCGCCGGCGTCAGCGCGTACTTGGCGGACAACGCCGCGGTGGCGCCCGCAATCACCGCCGTATCGAATCCGAAGAGCAGCCCTCCCAGGGCCGCCACCAGTGCGCTCTTGGCCAGGTATGCGTTGATTTTCATCGCGCCTTCCCGTGAAAGGGTAGCACGTGGCGCGGGCCCTACCGCGTGTCCGGCTTGGGCAGCGCGCTCGACAGGAACTCCGCGAAGTCGTGCTTCAGTTTGCCGTGGGAATCGCTGTCGATGTACAGCATGTGGCCGGACTGGTAGTAATTCCAGGTGATCTGCTTGTGCATCTCCGGACTCAGTCCCATGTGGTTGAAGGTGTGCTCGACCGCGAAGTAAGGCGTGGCCAGATCGAAGTAGCCCGCGGCGACCATCACCTTCATGTAGGGGTTCTTGCTCATGGCGTTGCGCAGCAGGCTGGTGGTGTCGCCGAAGCCGTTCTGCACGCCGTAATCCCAGGGTTGGATGCCGCCGGTCGGGTAGTAGTACATGTCGGTCTTGTATCCCAGCTCGTTCCGCAGGTAGTTGGTCACGATGGCGGTGAACGGCGGGGTGATGAGGCTGCTCGAAGGATCGCCTTCGCTGGTCTCGCCGACATTCAGCGCCGACGGTCCGGCCAGGCGCCCGTCGTATCGCCCGATGGTCTCGTGCCGGTCGCGCAGGAGCTGCCGCGTGAAATGCTGGACGTCGAACCGCAGGTTGCTCTCGTCGATGTAGCGCGCGTCCAGCCCGGTGTAGCGGACCAGCTTGTCGATGACCGCCTTGCGCTCGGCCGCCGGGAGCTGGTCGCCCTTCATGAGGGCCAGGGCATATTCGCCCGACGCCAGACTCTCCGCTTCCTTGAGGAAGGTCTTCAGGTCTTTGCGCTGCAGGTCGGCGGCGGCCTTCTTGTGATACCAGGCGTCGGCGGCGTAGGTGGGCAGTTCCAGCTCGTAGACCAGGTCGTCGCTGCGGCTCCAGATGGTCTCGAGGTTGAGGGTCGTGCCGATAAGCACGATGCCGTTGAAGGCGATGCCGCGGTCGATCAGGTAGCCCGCCAGGCCGGCCGCGCGGAAGGTGCCGTAGCTCTCGCCGGCGATGAACAGCGGAGACAGCTCGCGATTGTTGCGCACAATGTACATGCGGATGAACTCGCCGACCGACTGGATGTCGCCCTGCACGCCGTTCATGCGCCGCGCCACCTCGACGTTCTTGGCGCGGCTGTAGCCCGTGCCCACCGGGTCGATGAACACCAGGTCGGTCTTATCCAGCCAGGTGTCCTGGTTGTCTTTCATCTCGTACGGAGGAGGCGGCATGCCCCCATCAGGCATCAGCTTGGGACTGCGCGGCCCCATCCCGCCCATGTGAACCCACATCGACGCCGAGCCCGGTCCGCCGTTGAAGCAGAAAGTGAGCGGGCGCCTGGCGGCATCGGTGACGCCGTCGAGTGTGTATGCCATGTAGAAGATGTGCGCTTCCGTGTCGCCGGCGGCGTCCTTCAGCGGCATCTGCGCCACGGTGGCCGTGTAGCTGAGGCTTTGGCCGCCGACGGTGGTGGCGTGCTTGGTGACGACCGGGGTCTCATCGATATCCCCGCCGACGGCCGGTCCAGGACCGGCCACGCCTCCGCGGCCCCCGCGACCGCCCGGCGTTGTTGTGGTGGTCGTCTGAGGGGCCGGCGCCGGCTGCTGGGGTTGCCTCCCCTGAGCTCGAACCGCCGGCTGCTGCACGAACAGCAGGAAGAGCAGCGGCGCGATCATTTTCGTATCAAGAGCGAGAGAAGAATTGGGCATTGCGTAGATGATACTCCAGTTGATCGGCGCCTTTCAAAAGGTCACCCGCGTGGCAAAGATGACCCGGAGCCCGTCTTGCCGTATCGGCTCTTGAGATAAGATTGTTGATGATTTCCCCGAGTTGCTGCGGCGGGAATTGACATCACTCAGAGAAAAAGGAGTCCCTGATGTTCCGTCTTCCGTCCATCGCGTTCTTGATCTTCTTGATCGGCCTGACGGCTGGCTCAGATCCGGCAATAGCCCAAGCTCCGCCCCCGGCCGCAATTCCCGCACGCCCGGCCCGCCCGGCGCCGCCGACCCGCGATCCCCACACGCCCGGTTATGTCACAGCGAAAGACTTGCCCGACGGCGCCAACGCTCCGGCAGACGAGGACGGAAACTTCATCCTCGGCCCCACACACAACCCCGCGCCGGAGATGGCCGTGCAGGAAGGCGTGCCGCAGGGAGACGTCTTCAACTTCACCATGGAATCTTCCGACAGCAAGATCTATCCCGGCATCGCGCGCGAGGCCAACACCTTTGGCACGGCAGACCCCACCGACCCCGCCAAGATGGTAGTCACCACCAGCCATCCCGCTCCCTACACTCGCCGCGTGGCTGTGTATGTCCCCAAACAATATGTCCCCGGCACGGCCGCGCCGTTCATCGTCGGGGCGGACGGGCCCGACCGGGCGTTGTTCACGGCCCTGGACAATCTGATCGCCCGGCATCGGGTGCCCGTGATGATTGCCATCTCCATTGGCAACGGCAGCGGCGACGCCCAGGGGAGCGAGCGCGGCCTGGAATACGACACCATGTCGGGCCTCTACGCGGAGTTCGTCGAGAAAGAAGTGCTGCCTCTCGTAGAGAAGCAATACAACGTGAGACTGACCAAAGATCCCGAGGGCCGGGCGACCATGGGCGGCAGCTCCGGCGGCTCGTGCGCCTTGATCATGGCGTGGTATCACCCGGAGCTATACCACCGCGTTCTCACCTACTCGGGCACCTACGTGAACCAGCAGTGGCCGTCGAACCCCCAGACCCCCCACGGCGCGTGGGAGTTCCATGAACACCTCATCCCCAACAGCCCGGCCAAGCCGATACGCATCTGGATGGAAGTCGGCGACAGAGACAATTTCAATGCGAATGTCATGCGCGACAACATGCACGACTGGGTCGTCGCTAATGAGAATATGGCCAGGGTGCTGGCCGCCAAGGGCTATCATTATCAGTTTGTATTTGCGCGTAACGCCGGGCACACCGACCGCGCCGTGAAACAACAAACCCTGCCCGAGGCTCTGGAATATCTGTGGCACGGGTACCCGATCGCGGGGCCGAAGAATTGATTGGAGCGGTGTCGCGTAGCGCGCTACGGCTGCGCCGATCGGGCGGCAACCGCACACTGCGAGTGAGTCCCCGGCGACGACCTGACCATGCGGATCATCGTCGAAATGTTGATTGCCGCGTTTGCCAATTCCAACAACGTGCCGCCGATGGATCCGGTCATTATTGGCTAACCACAGCAGGGTGCTGGCCAATAACACACATCGGAACGGGATACCTTTCAGCGTAAAAATCGCAACCGTTGCAATCGAAGAGCCCACTACAGGCAACCAGCCGGCTATGTTTCTGGCGAACGCCGCGCCCAGGCCGATGTTCGCAACGACAATCACCGCGCCAAGCAACAATGACCGATATCGCAGCGCCAGGAACGACCGCAACGACGAGACTAGCGAACTGGCGGAGGCGGGAAGATTTCCTAACAAAATGAAATGCAGGGCGTAGACCAGGCCCTGAACCGCATTGAAGAGCTTTAGGCGGTCGTCCCTTTTCTGAAGAAAAGCAGTTATGCCAAGGGCAAGAGCGATGTATCCGACAACCTGCGCCGGAGAGAATAGTCCCATTTTTGCTGTGTTCCGAGCCGGATGAGTTCAAAAGCGCGCTGATAGCCAGTCTAACATTCCAGCCCTTTGGGCCGCCGGCCTGGGATGAATGCGGCGCCGTCTGTCTGATTGGTCACGGCGAATTTCGCTGTATATTACTGCTATGGCCATCATCGCTGTGGCTGGACGGAAGGGCGGCGTGGGAAAGTCCACCGTTGTCGGGAATCTGGCGGCCGAGTTTGCCGCCATGGGACTGACCGTGGCGGTGCTCGATGCCGATCCGCAGCATAGCCTGATGGCGTGGGCGGAGCAGGGCGACGGTATGCTGGCGCGCTCGGTGCAGAAAGTGGCCGATGGCGCCGGCACGTTGCGATCGCGAGCGCGCAAGGCCGAGAAAGACGCCGACATCGTGCTGATCGACACCCCGCCGGGCATGCCGGAGGTGGGCTACCAGGCGGCGCTTGCAGCGGATCTCCTGCTGCTGCCGTGCGGAGCGTCGCCACTGGATCTATTCGCATTAAAGGAAGCGCTGTCGCTGGGGCTGAAGGCGCGTGCGGAACGGCGGTCGAAAAAGCCGCGCATCCGGTTCGTGCCTTCGAAGGTTGTCATGACGACCAACCTCGGGCGGGGGTTGGCGTCCTCGCTGAAGGATCTGGGAAAGAAGGTTCTGCCTCCCATCGGGCAGCGCGTGGTAGTGGCGGAAGCTGTCGCCCGAGGGTTGACGGTGGCCGAGTACGCGCCAGATTCGGCAGCCCGCGAGGAGTTCCGCGAACTGGCCAAGGCAGTGGACAAGCTTCTGAGGCGATAGGAGAGAAAGGTCAATCGAAATCCATCGCCGCCTTCACCGTTCCTCGACCTCACGCAGGGACTCGGAGGGGAGCGTGCCGGCTCTCTTGGTCAGGTTGGCTCCCTCACTCGTGACACACGGCATAGCTCGTCTTCGGGACGCGATAAGTGCCCTATCAGAATCGGAACCGCATTCCGCCCCAAACCGTCCTCGGGGCGCCCGGCGCGTCGAAGGTCGCGTGCTGGATGGGGTAATTGCCGTTCACCGCGGGAAACGGCCGCGCGATGAACGTGCCCTGGTCCGTGAGCCCGGTAGGCCCCAGTTGCGCGGCGGTGAAGTAGTGGCGGTCGAGCAGATTGTTGATCTCGGCGAACAGGCCGATCCGCCGGTTCACCTGGTAGTGCGCCCCCAGGTTCACCACGGCGTAGCCGGGCGACGTTCCGGGCCCCAGGTAGTACGTGCCATCGGGCTGGCTCAGGTTGTTCTCGTTTCCGCGCGCGTAGGAACTCGACAGGGCTTCCATGCCGAGATCGAGCGAGAGTTTCGAAGTGGCCTGCACGTCGGCAAAGGCCTTCAGCATGTGGCGGGGAATTAGCGGGATCCGGTCGCCCGGCAGGATCTGGATGACGCCGTCGAGTCCCCTGGCGCCCGATGCCGCGGTGTCGTTGGCGCTGTTGCCGGAGCCGTCCACTGTCTCGCGGGTTTGGTACGTCGCATCGAGAAAGGTGTATCCGCCGCCGAGAGTGACTCGCCGGATCCGGCTGTTTATGTCGAATTCGATCCCCTGGCGCCGCGTCTGTCCGAAGTTTTTGAAGTAACCGTAGCCGGTTTGCTCGGAAGCCACGAATAAGATGTCGTTGTGGTTTTCCGCCCGGAACCAGCCGAGGCTCCAACTCACCTTGCTTTCCTGGCCTCCGCGCAGGCCGGCCTCCCAGGTGCGTGTGACCACCTGGTCGAGCGGCGGGTCGCCGGCCATCGCGTTGGGCAGCTTGCAGGGCTGGCTCGGATCGGCGCAGCCAAGCTCGATGGAAGTCGGAGCGCGGCTGCCCTCACCGTAGCTCGCATATGCGTTCAGGAAACGCGCAGGACTGAAGGTGACTCCGGCCGCGGGGTTGAACCGGCCGAAAAGATTGTGGCTGTCGAGCGAGCCGGGCCCGCCGCCCGGGTTGATGCGGTCCAGGTTGTCGATGGTGGTCCGGTTGTAGCGCCCCGACAGCGTGAAATTCCAGGCTTTGCCGATCGACAGCGTGTCGGTGGCATAGAGGCTGCCAGTGGCGAGCAGGCCGTGGAGATCGACGCGCGTGTCGTAAGGAACGCCGTTGGAAATGGTGGTGCCGTCGGCAAACGCGTTGACCGGCGTAAAGCTGAGGTCGGGATTGAGGTAGGCGAATTGTTGCGACTGCTGGAAGCCCACGCTGCTGCGGTCGTAAGCCGCGCCCGCCGTGAACTGGTTGCGATGGCCGCGCGGCGAGCCGGACCAGCTCGCCTGGCCGGACACTCCGTAGTTGTGCTGCTTGGTGTACGTGCTGGTGAGGATGCCGTCGCACTTGTCTGCCGCGTCGTCATGTTGCAAGGCTTGCGCGATGCAGCGCCAGTACGGGAAGGGCGTGTTCGAAGCATTGGCGCCGCTGGTGGGAAAGCCCTGGTACCCCGCGGCGGTGAGGGCCGCAATATCGGCGGCGCTGGGCTGGTAAACCTGCTCGTCGAGCGAATTCTCGTTGAGGTCGGCGTTATAGGTGTCCGAGCGGATGTATCGGAAATAGGCGTTGCCCGAAAGAGTCAGGGCGGCGCCGATGCTGTGCCGCGCGCTAAGGTTGAGGAACGGGGAGCGGTTGCCGGTGATGTCGGGCCGGTTGTAAACACTCGAGTAGTCGCGGTTGAGGAATCGCTGATCCTGCAGGCCGTTGCCGGTCAGGGTATTGTCGGCATAGGCCACGGTGAGCCCCAGGGAGGTCTTCGCGCCTTGCCAGCCGAGCTTGCCGAACGATTGGCGGACGTCCGATGGCGAGTACTCGCGCCACCCGTCGTCGTGGAACAGATTGCCGGCGATGTACCAATTCAGTCCTCGGGAATTCGAGCCGCCATGCTCGAACTCGACCGCCCGCCGGCCCCAACTGCCGCCGGTCGCCTGGATCGCGGTGCCCGGCTGGCTGCGGCCGTCCTTGGTCTGGATCGACAGCGCGCCGCCCAGCGTGTTGAGCCCGAACAGCGGGTTCGACCCCGACATCAACTCGGTCTCGGCAATGGCCACGAGCGGGATCAGGTCCCAGCTCACCACGTCGCCAAACGGCTGGTTGAGCCGGACTCCGTCCATGTAAACCGACACGCCCTGCGGCGTGCCGAGCAGCGGCGACGCGGTGTAGCCGCGGTAATTCAGGTCGGGCTGAAAAGGGTTCGACTGTATTTCGTTCAGGTGCACGCCGTTGAGGCGCCGGTTCATGAAATCGGAAAGGTCGAGCGCGCCGCTGTTTTCGATGTCGAGCCGCGTGGAGGCCTGGATCGGTGAGGGTATCTCCAGAAGCGAGAGGCCGGTTCCCGGAAGCGGCGTAGTGCCGACTACCTCCACCTTGGTGGCTTGGGCGATGAGCGCCATGGTCACGGTGCGCGAGACGGGCGCCTCCGGCCGCACTTCGATGCGCATCGACTGGCTGGCAAAACCAGGCCGCGAAATCTCCAGCCGATACGCGCCGAACGGCAGGCCTGCCAGCACCTGCCTGCCCTGCGCACCGATCTGGAACTCCCGCGTAATGCCGCCCGCGAGGCTCTCCAGCTTGCCCGAGGCCTCCATCGGGGCGCCCGACGGGTCCTTGACCTCCACGCGAATCTCGCCGGTGGAACGCTGCGCGCGCAAGACCGCCGCGGATACCAAAAGAACGAGCAGAGAACCGCCGAGTACCGCCCATCTTCCGCGCGACCCCATCCTAATGATATTAGCGGACCGGCCTCGCGGATCGGGCCCGGCGGACGAAGTTGGTGCTAGCATGAGAAACAAATGAGGAGCGTGCTGCTGGGGTTCTTCGCTGTGGCCGCGCATCCCGTTTTCGCGTGCAAATGCGAGATGTCGCTCCCGGTGTGCCAGGAAGTGGCCTACAGCGGCGTGGTCTTCGCCGGCACGGTGGAATCGATTTCGCCGGGTTTTCTGAGCCGCTGGAACCTGGCGCAGCGCGCTTCGCTGGATCAACTCAACCAGGCTAATGAGCGCGCCCTGGCAGACGGTTCGCCGGCCAGCCTCGCCGCCCTGAAGGACGCCTTTCGCAAGGTGTTTCCGGACCTTCCCGAAGAGCAGCGGCGCCGCCTGGAGAATGCCGGCACCGAGCCGGCGCTGGCGGCGCTTTTCTCCTCCGTGCTGGATCACGGCAAGCGGGTGCGGTTGCGCGTGAGGACGGTTTTCCGCAAGAGCGACGACGACGACGGCGATGACGACGCGGCCAAGGACCCCGTGTTCGAAGTGTGGACGCCGTTTGGCGACTGCGGCTACGATTTCCAGTTGGGCGAAACCTACCTGGTCTACGCCGGCAACGACGAAGAAACCAGCATCATGGAGACCGACAGTTGCACGCGCACCAAGAGGCTCTCGGATGCCGGACCGGACCTCGCTTACCTGTACTTCTACAAAGACAAGGAGCACGCTTCGGGACGTCTGGAAGGCTTCACCACGTTCGATCCGCTATACCAGGTGCAGCAGGCCAGGCCGCACGATCCCGATAAGATCGCCTTGCCGGCCGAAGGCCTGGTGGTGGAGCTGAAATCGGACAGCGGATCGCGGTACACCACGTCCGGCCCATTCGGAAGGTTCATCTTCGACGGACTGGAAGCGGCGGACTACAAGGTGGCGGCCTATGCCAGCGGGTTTCCGGAATCGATCAAGCTGCTGGCCGGGCCGAAGGGGTTTCATTTGGGCGATAGGGGGTGCGCCGGCCAGATTCTGCTGATTCCCAAGCAGGGGCGGTAGCTCCCATCCGGCCGCTCACCGCCTCCGGGACTCAGGAGCGGGGCGCCCGTGCACGCCGCGAACGGGCATACCACCCCAGTAACGCTCCCGCCGCCGCGCTCAGCGGCAGCACCGCGGTATGCCAGAGCATGACATGCGGGGCCTCGAAATTCGCGCAGTGAAGCTCCAGCATGGTCACGCCGGCCAGGCCCGCAAGCGTGCCCGCCGCGAGCCCTGCGGCAACGGCATTCACCGCAAATCCGCGCCGTAGCAGCAGCCAGCTCGCGAGGGCCATCGGAATCGCGTGGAGCAGGCCCGCGGTCAGGCAGGCGATGCCTTGGGCCACGAAGCGGTCAGTCCCGTAGTCGTGGAACACGACCGCGAAAACCGCCAGCAACGCCAGGCTGCCGGCCCCCAGCAGGAGCCCCGGGACCACGCGGCGCGGGCTTCCGGGTGACATCTCGCTGACACATGCCGTGGCCGTCAGCCAGATGAAGGCGCCCAGCGCGGAAAAAATCAGCGCGCGCTCCAGATCGCTCAGTCCTCGAATGCCGTAGAGTCCCAGCCGCGCCGCGCCGGCCAGGGCCACGGCCGCGCAGATCAAAACCAGCCCGCCCTCCAGGACCCATGCCGGCGGCAGCGGACGGACCGGACCGGGCGATCGCCCGATAGATCCGGCGATGCGATCGAGCAGCCCCGGGTCGACGTCAGGGGAAGCCTGAGCGGCCTGCTTCAGGATTTCGTCGATCTCTCTATCCCTCACGAAAGACCTCCCGTACGCCCTGCGCTCAGCCCCATGCCGGTCAGCCGTTCCCTCAACTTCTCGTAGGCGCGGTGGGCTTTCTGCTTCACCGACCCTACGCTCGACGAGGTGGCGCGCGCCACCTCCTCCAGCGACATCCCCACCACCTTCAACATCTCGACGACTTCGCGCTGGCTCTCCGGCAGGGGCGCCAGAAGCGTTTCCAGATCCGGAATTCTGCCGGGTCCCGCGGGGAGTGCCGCCGCCGGCTCCGGCATTTCCTCCAACCGCCGCTCGCGGGATGCCGCGCGGCTTGTTTTTCGGTAGTGGTCCACGCGAATGTGCCGGGCGATGGCGTACAGCCACGGCAGCACCGGCTCGCCGGCGCGGTAGGTGTGCCGCACCTCGTGAATGCGCAGCCAGGTCTCCTGCAGCAAGTCGTCGGCATCTCCCCGGCTCGCGGATTGGACCACGAAGAACCTGTGCAGCTGCGGGCTCAGGCGATGGATCAGGGCCGTGGCCGCGGCGAAATCGCCCTGTTGGTAACGTGCCATCAACATTTCCAGATCGCGGTCCGGAGACATGGAGAAGAAACTGCTCACCTGATTATTACCAGGATCACCGGACTCGCGCTCCGCGTCTGGCTGCGCCGGACCCGCGCCGTGAGAACGTATTTTTTCGTGCAAACCCCACCACGGAAGATACGATGGACGCCGCCGGAAAGTTACGCGGTGGCTGTCACTGCCGGTACCGTAACTTTTTTCCGCCCTGCAGCGAATCAACTTCCGGCGGCAAGACTCCGTGCCTCTTGCGCGCGTGCCGCCGTTCGCAGCCACATTTAAGGAGAAACGAATGTTCAGGAAAAGGAATTGCGCCGGCCAGGTGCCGGCAATCTTGCCGCTGATCTGCGCCGTCGCGGTGTCAACCGGCTTCGGCGCCGGCGCATTACAGGCGCAAGACAACCAGGGCCGTAACCCGGCCCCGCTGTTTCTGACCGAGACCAACGGATCGCCCAACTTCCTGGCGGTAATCAATGCCCGGACAAAAGAAATGGACTTCGTTCCGACGGGCGGCACCGGCGGCGCCAGCGGCAATGCGGGCGGCGTCGCGGTGGAAGGCAGGCTTGCGGCCGCCGTCAACTTCGGCTCTTCCAACGTCACCATCTTCGTTCGCCGCGCCAACACGATGGAACCTGCTCAGATGATCAAGACATCTTCGCAGCCGGTGTCGGTTGCCTTCGGGCACGGCCATCTGGTCGTCCTGGGTCTCACCACCGCGGAATCTTTCCCCGTGTTCGGAGATACGGTGGGGAGCAATAACGATGGCGTTGTTCAGCTCCTGAGAAGCGATAAGAGCGCGGCGCAGATCGTCACTTACGACGGTGGGGCCGTGTATACGGAGAAGAGCGGGGATGTCACCGAATTGACCTTCGGTATGGCGGGCTTAATCGGGCCGGGCCTCCCCGTCCCTCTGCCAGCCGCTCCGAACAACGATACCCCCTTCGGCATGGTTGCCCGGGGAGCCAACGTGTATCTCACCATCGCACATTCGGATCTGGAGGCGCTGGTGGTGAACGGCCAGATCATCTCTACCGCCGCCGGACCGATGCCCTTCAAAGACCAGTCCGGCAATATCACCCACGCGCCCTGCTGGAACGCTCTCTTCGGACAGTTTCTGTTTGCCTCCGACAGCCCCGGCAAACAACTGCTTCGATATCTGGTGAGCGACAGCAACGTCTTCTTCGATAAGTCGTCCGTCGCCAAACTCGGGGGAGCGCCGACGGACCTGGATGTTCAGGGCAGCCTTCTCGGCGTCATCGATGGCGGCGACGGCACGACTTCCAACGCCTCCCTGTTCGACATCGATTCCGAGGGCGAACTCACCCTGAGCTTTGCCGTTAGAATTGTGGGCCCCATCACCGGCGCCGCAATCATCCCTTAACCGCCAAGGTCTGAAAGGATTGTCCCGCGCGCGGCATTCAGGTGGCAGGTATGCGAACCATTTCAGCCTTCCTGATCCTGTCCGCGGCTTCCTGGCCGCAAGGCGAGGATCGCGCTCCGGTCACGGCCCGGATCCGCGCCGCCTCGCCCGGCCGGGCTGTGCTCACTGTGACCAACCACGGCGGTTTTCCGTTGACTGCGTTAGCTTACGGATCGGGCAACGCCGCCGATCCGTTCGACCCGGCGTGGATGTTCTGCGATGCGGCGATGGGCCAGTTCGAGCCGGTTCCGCGCGGCAGATCCGCAGTGCTGTCTTGCCTGGGTCCCCCAACGCCGGACGCGGGCGCGACCGTGGCCGTCGCGGCAGGCGTCTTCGCCGGAGGATCCTCCTTCGGCGATCCCGCGCTGGTCTCCCGCATCGAGCGGCGGCGCCAATACATGTTGTCAGCCATGGAAGAGATTGTCGCGTTGATGAAACGCGAAATGGCGGAAGGCAAAAAGAAGAACGAGATCACCGCCGAGTTGCGCTCGACCCTGAGCCAGAAACTGCAAGAGGCCGCCGGCGCGGACCAGGGCGAGTGTCTCCGGTCGGTGTATGAGCCTTCGATCCGCGCCGTCACCGAGACACTGCGAGACGCTCCAATGCCGGTTCTGCCCTACACCGCCATGCGCCGTCAGATTGCCGATTTCGAGACGCGGCGAGCCATCTTGCTCACCATCAAATAGGGCCGGACTACGTTTGCGGCCTCATGACGCCCGCCTTACGTACAGGCATCCTACCCTCCGTCCTTCGGTTACTCCGGTTACGCGCGCCGAGCAGATCCTCAACCGAGTATTTCTCCTTGGCCACGCCGCGGGCCGCGTGTTGGGCCGTGTCGAAGAAGACGTGATACAACTCGTGCGCCAACACGCGGCCCAACGCGCGCCCATATGCGCGTTCCCGGTCCTTTGGGTTATAGCCCAGCAGAGTGGTCTGGAGAAAGGTGCGAACCCGTTGGCAATCCACGTGGATGAAGGGAAGAATCGTGCCATCGCTGATCTCCGTCCACCCCAGCGATCCCGGCTGGTTTTCCCGCATCGCCAGTCCGCCCACGTCGCAGCGTGCCTCGAAATGCGCCACTGCCACCCTGGCGGAGACCGTCTCGCTGCGAAAGTCCGAGAGCGGCCGCCACTCGAATCGAAGGCCCATCGGCGACATGATGGAATCGGCTTCGTCTTGCAGCGCTTCCACCACCGCCTGGGGTATTGCCTGTTGGAAATCGGTGTAGAGCGTGAGCGGGGCAGCCGTGGCTGCGGCGCTCTGGCTGCTTTCACATAGCGCGGGCAAAGCCACCAGCGCCAGGCACAAGAGCAATTGCTTCACGTTAGACACACGTGGTTCCTCAGTTTCTTCGGGACTGTGCTGGAGCCGGCGGGTTGGCTGCTTGGGGAAACCCGTCTCTACACCACTGGCGCCACACCCTCTGCGAACGGCTTCGCCAGGATGATGTGAGCCAGCGGCGTTCTCGCCGCAAACGCCGGTTTCCTTACTAAAACCAAAGCATATGGGCGCAAGCGTTGATTTGACAGGCCCGGGTGTACGGTCATATATAACGATCCGTACGGGACTCCCAGTACTTTCTGAGCGATTTCCCTGGTCCGCCGCTTACTTCCGGACCACGTTGCGCAGAATGAAGAGCACGTTGGCAGGCCGTTCCGCCAGGCGGCGCATGTAGTACGGGTACCACGCGTTGCCGAAGGGTACGTAGAGCCGAAGCCGGTAGCCGTCCGCGACGAGCTTTCGTTGCAGGTCGCGGCGAATCCCGTAGAGCATCTGGAATTCGAACGCGTCGCGGGCGAGTTTCCGCGAGGCGGCGTGCGCTTTGGTCTCCTCGATCATCCGCTCGTCGTGGGTGGCGATGGCCGGATATTCGCCGCGATCCAGCAGGAGCTTCATCAGCTCCACGAAACTGGCGTCCACCTCGGACTTCTCCGCGAAGGCCACGCCGGGCGGCTCCAGGTAAGCGCCCTTGCACAGCCGGACGCGAATCCGGCGATCGCAGAGCATTTCAATATCGGCCTTGCTGCGGCGCAGGTACGCCTGGATGACCGTGCCGACCTTCCCGTAGCGCGTGTGAAGACCGGTAACCAGATCGAGCGTGCGCCCGGTGTAATCGCTCGATTCCATATCCACCCGCACGAAGCTGTCCAGCTCGACGGCGCGCCGGACGAGCAGCTCCACGTTGGCGCGGCACTGGCCGTTCGAGAAATCCAGGCCGAACTGCGTGAGCTTCAGCGACACGTTGCCCCGGATGCCGGAATCGTGGATCGCCGAGAGCGTTTGCAGATAGACGTCGCGCGCCGCGGCGGCTTCCTCCAGCGTGGTGACGCTTTCGCCCAGGTGGTCCAGTGTAATGGTGATGCCTTCCGAGTTCAGCTTGCGGCCCACCGCCAGCGCCTGGTCCAGACTCGGGCCGGCCACGAAGCGCCTGGCGAACCGCTGGGCCAGCGGAGACGTTTCCATCCACTTCCGCAAGTGTTTCCGTCGCGAGAGAAAGAGGAAGAAGCTGCGCACGACCTACAGGCTAACACCACGTGCCTGGTGCGCCGCCACCGGACGCCGGCGAACTGCATTCCCCTGGCATCGCGCGTGCAATGGGTATCTCCGCGTGGCCCATCCTAAACCCGCATCCGATTGCGTCTCTTGCCGGTTACCAGCCGGCCTCGTGCCGAATCCGCACACGAGTGTGACTTTGGGGCGTCATCGGCCTTGCGACGGGGCCTTCAAGCCCTTGCTATACTTGGGAGTTAAAGCCACATTACAAGAGTCTCGTTACACCGCATGAAGTCGATTGCCGTTCTTTTTCTGTGCGCGGCCGCCATGTTCGCACAGGCTGCCAACCCCACTGGACCAACCGCCGGCTTCACCACCGGGCAGGCCGCCCGGTTGGTGATCGGCCAATCTACGTTTACCAGCGATGATCCGAATTCGAGCGATACTTTGATCGGCGCCGCCAGCGGATTGGCCTACGCCGCCGATACCCTGTTCGTCGCGGATGCCAATCGGGTGGGCGCCGCCCCCTCCAACCACCGGGTGCTGCTGTATCAGGGCCTTTCTTCCATGCTGCCCAGCCCCACCTCCGAGCTGACCTACAACCGCAAGTGTCCGGCGTGCGTGGGCCAGGCGACCGTGGTGCTGGGACAGCCGGATTTCACCACCACCACCGAGAACATTCCCGCCACGCAAAACGACCTGCGCCTGCCCACCGCCGTGGCTTCCGATGGCGTGCACCTTGTGGTCGCCGATACCAACCATAATCGCGTCCTGATCTGGAACCGGATTCCGTCCGTTAACAACCAGCCGGCCGATGTGGTGGTGGGCCAGCCAGATTTCGGCGGCTCCAATCCATCCGCCAATACCCCCACCTCCAAAACCATGCGCGGTCCGCAGGGCGTGTGGATTCAAAACGGCAAGCTGTACGTGGCCGACACCCAGAACAACCGCGTGCTGGTTTATAACTCGATTCCCACGTCCAACGGCGTGGCCGCCGATCTCGTCCTGGGCGCACCGGATTTCACCACCTTCGTCCAGCCCGACCTCACCCAGCAGACCACCAGCGCTACCGCCCAGAACATGCTGAACCCGGTCTCCGTGACGTCGGATGGCCTCCGGCTTTTCGTGACCGATCTGGGCTACAACCGCGTCCTGGTGTGGAATACGATTCCCACTTCCAATGACGCGGCGGCGGATGTGGCGATCGGCCAGCCCGACCTGGTCAGTTCCGCCCCCAACAACGCCTTCACCATACCCGATACCACCACCGGCATCGAATCGCCCGTGCTGTGCACCGTTTCGAACGGCGTGGACACCAACGGCAATACTACCTACCCGACAGTCTGCAATTCGACCCTGAACTTCCCGCGCTTCGCGCTGGCGGGCGGCGGCCGGCTCTTCGTGGCCGATGGCGGCAATGACCGCGTGCTGGTTTTTGAGCATATTCCCACCACCAACGGGGCGGCGGCGGACGAGATCATCGGCCAGCTCGGCGGCACCGTCAACCAGGCGACCGATGCCGCCGATTCCCTGCGCACCCCGATGTCCCTCGCCTGGGACGGCGTCAACCTCTACGTCAGCGATGCCTACAACCTGCGGATCACGGTTTACTCGCCGTCCCCGACCGCGCTTCCGTATCAGGCGGTGCGCAATGCCGCTGCCCCGGTCGTGGTGGCCACCGGGCAGGTTACCATCGGAGGCAACATCTACGCCGGCGACATCGTCACCATCGAGATCGGCTACGGCACTGCCACCACTGCGCCCGTCACTACCACCACCACTACCACCACCACGGCCAGCGGCACCACCTCCACCTGCACCCAGGCCGCCACCGCTACCGCCAGCCCTTTGCCCGCCGCCAACGGCTCGTGCATCGACTACACCTATACCGTCAAGACCGACGATACGATCCTCACCGTCGTCCAGGGGCTCGTGGACTCGATCACCAATGCCTTTTCCGGCCAGGGCGACCCGAACGTGATCGTCACTGCCGACACCTCGACCAACCAGGTGGTGTTGACCGCCAGAGTGCCGGGCCCCGATGCCAATAACATCACTTATTCGGCCACGGTCTCGAGCAGCGCCCAAATCACCGCCACCGCCGCCGCTGGGAATCTGTCGGGCGGCGGCGGAGCCGCCAAGGTCGCGCCCGGAACCATCGTGGTGATCCTGGCGGCCGAAGGCACCACCATCGCCGCGCAGTCCGCCTCGGCCGATCCCAACGCGACGCAGTTGCCCACACGGCTGGGCGGCGTGGAAGTGTATTTCAACGGCATCCCGGCGCCGCTCTATTCCGTGACCCCCACCCAGATCACCGCGCAGGTCCCGTGGGAAGTCAACGATACCACCAGCATTAATGCCTACGTGCGATCGGTGATGGCCGATGGCTCCATTGTGTCGACCACGCCGGTCGCCGTGACCATCGTGCCGGCGAATCCCGCTGTCTTCGGACAACCCGGCACCAATCCGACCCTGGGGATGGTCATGCACGCCTCCAGCCAGGCCTTGGGTATTATCGACGTGGAAGGGACCGTCACCGCCAGTGACACCGTGACCGCCACCATCCAGGACCGCGCCTATAACTACACCGTGCAATCCGGCGACACCTTGGAAACTGTGAGAGACGCGCTTATCGCGCTCATCAACACGGACCCGCTGGTCTCGGCCGAGCCATCCGGCGAGTACACGCGCATCGTCGTCAAGGCCAGAATCGAGGGCCCCGAGGGGAACAACATCCCCTACGCCACCAGCGCTTCCACCGGGGCTACGGAAATCATGACGGCCTTTACCGCGCAACTGTGCTGCGCCAACGTGGCGAATGCCCTGGTCACCAGCGATAACCCGGCCATACCGGGAGAGTTCATCATCGTCTACGCCACCGGCCTGGGATTGCCGAACCTTACCGACCAGAACAAGGCTTTCGTGACGACCGGTCTCGCCTATCCGGCGGGCGCACCGGTCACCACACCCGCCAGCGCCGTGTCGTCCCTCGCCGGAGGCAAAACCGCGGACGTAATCTCGGCTACCCTGCTCGAGGGATCCGTGGGTACTTTCAAGGTAATCCTGCACCTCAATGCGGATATGCCGACCGATCCGTTGACGACGCTGACGATCGCCCAGGATGTTTACGTGAGCCCGACCGTCCGCTTCCCCCTGGCTAACCTCTCGGGCCAGTAGCCGCGCTGTCGTTTCCGGCCCATGATCCAGCGCGCCGGCCACATGGATCCCCAATTCACAAACTGAATTCGGCCAGGGAGAAAACCGGCGCCTGGTGGTAGCGCTTGGGCTGAGGGTGTTGCGGGATGATCTTATCGATCAATTGGCCGACTTCGGCCTCCAGCGAAACCTCGCCGCACTGACAACTCGTTGCCCGGCGCCTCCGCACCGGGCGCAATTGGCTGGATTGGTCATTCCTTCTTCTTTCCTGAACGTGTCGGGTAACCTGATGACAGTCCTCCCGCACAGGCCTCGGACACCGCGGGTCAGTTCCCTCGATCGCAATAGTCTCGGCCGGCGTGGCCTGCGGATTCAAGCCCGGTGCTGCTCGAGAATGCTTTCCAGGATCTGCGGAATTTCGTAGACCGCCCGGTTGTGCTGCCGCCCGGTGGCGGCGCGGAACCGGCCGTAGGCCGAGGGCTCCAGCAGCTCGTCCACCGCCCGGTCGATTCCGCCGAAGTTCGGCAGCACGATTCCCACACCTTGTTCCCGCACCCAGTCCGTGTTGTAGCGTTCCTGGGGGAGAGTCCAGATGTTGCGCTCCACGATCACCGGCAGCCGCATCGCTACCGCCTCGCTGATGCTGCCGGGGCCGGGCTTGCCGATGAAGTACTCCGACAGTTGCATGTAGCGCGGCACCTCCCGCGTGAAGCCCTCGACGAACATGGGCGCGCCGTGCGGGGCCGTTCCCAGCTCTTTCCGGAGCTTCTCGTTGTGCCCGCAGATCAGCAGAAGCTGGCGGTCGTGCAGGCGGCGGGCGATGTCTTTCATCACGCGCGCGCCCTGGCCGCCGAACAGCACCAGGCCCACCGGAAGGTCCGAATCGAACCCCAGCCTGCCGCGCGCCTCGGCCCGTTCTTCCCCGCTCAACGGCTCGATTTCGTGGAAGCGCGGGTTCAGGATCATGCCCGAAGCGCGATGCACCTTGCCTTCCGGATGGCCCGCGGCCAGCGCTTGCGAGACGGCGTAATCGGATCCGCAGATGAAATATTGGTCTTGCCGCTCGATCCAGAAGTGCGGAGGGTAGTCCGCCAGATCGGTGAGGATGGTGACCAGCGGCACGCCTGGCAGCGCGCGGCGCAGGCTGTCCCCCAGCGCGCGGTTGAAATGGGGAACCAGCGACGCCACCATGTCCGGCGGGCTGGAGCGCCAGTGTTTTTCGAGCAGCCGCACTTGTCGCCGGTGGAACAGGCGGATCGCCGCTTGCAGGATCGGAATGATCTGGGCCGAGCCGAGGGTCCAGCCCCTCTTGAGCATCGCGTTGTACGCGTCCTGGATGCGCAGTCCGGTGACTTTGCGGAAAATGTCAATCGGATCGAGCAGCTCCTGGAGGTTCACCAGGCGCGTTTCGAAGGGGCATCCCTGTCGATCCATTACCTGGCGCAACGCGTCGGCCGCGGCGCGGTGGCCGCCCCCTGCGTCGAAGAAAATGAAGTCGAGCTTCCTCATTGCGGCTGTGTGCCTCGTTCCGACCCGCGCGTCATTCCCACCCCCGCCTCATACCGAGCCGCGACCGTGAGGGAGCGGTTCTTTGGTTGCAGAAAACTGTCACTCTATTACGCCCGCCTCAACCCCACATTCCATTCCGCCACGCGCCGGAAGCCCGACCTCAAAGGCCGGGCTGGAAGGTGAATTGGATATTGGTGGTGGACAGGATCGGGCGGTCGCTCAGAAGCGCCGGCTTGAATTTCCAGTGCCGTCCCGCCTCCATGGCGGTCCGCGCCAGGCTGGCTTCCAGCCCGCTGGTCAAATGAAGCGCCTCGGCATCCACCACGTTCCCCTCTGCATCGATCGTCAGCCTGACCTGGATCGTGATCGGACGCGTGACCTGTCTGCCGAGGGCCGGCGGCAACACCGGCTTCACTTCCCGGAGCACAATCGCAGGCGTGAAACTGGGGGCCGCGGGGACCGTCTGGCGGGCCGCGGCGCTCCCCGGGGCCGGCGGCCGCGGCTGCGGCGGGCGATCGGCCGCCAGCAGCGGCAACTCCCGTATTTGCGGCTCCGGAACACCCGCGACGTTGGGCGCGGGAGGCGGTAATACCGGCTGTTCGGCGGCCTTCGGCGTGGGCGCGGAATAAATCCGCCGCGCCGCCTGGTCTTGCGTTGGCTCCTGAGCCGCCGGACTGTCAGGCTGAGATCCCGTCGCTGCCCGCGCGGCGCCCGCCCGATCGCTTGCGCCGGTTTGCCCGGAGGAATCGTGCCGCTCCCATGCCAGGCGCCGCGGCAAGCTCCCGCCGGTTGGGATCATGGGCGCTGCCTGCACACCCGCGGCAGCTCTGCCTGCAGCTCCGCCCCCGGGCGCGGGGTTGGACGAAGCCTGATTCCACAAAATACCCCCCGTGAAAACCAGGACCGCGGTCGCCACAGTGATGGCGGCGAGCTTCCACCATTCGCCCCCGCGCTTCCGCAGTGCGTCCCCCGCGGCGCCCTCCGGGTCCGCCAACAGCACCGGCAGAGCGGGAAACTCCGCGACAACGCTCTTGAGTTCGTTCCCCCGCCAAAACACCAGCTGCAGTTCCGACGGCCGGAGCAGCAGCAACACGCTCCCGGGATCCGGGAAATGCGTCCGCATCAGGGCGTCGTCTTCCCGCGAGATTCCCGCCTCGTCCCGCGGCGGGATGCGATACCAGCCCACTACCGGCGTCCCATCCGTGCCGTTGCGCCGCTGTTCCGCCACGCGCACACTCATCAGCCCCAGCAATTGATGCAGGGCCGTTGCCGCGTAGGTTTCGACCGCCGAGATTCGTATCGAACTCCGCCCGACAAAGTCGCGGCTGCCCACCAGCAGCCCGCCGATTTCCTCTCCCGGGCGCGCCCGCTTCCGGATCACCGCCAGGTCGCGCGCCAGATCGCCGGCCGCTTCCGCGCTCAGGCACACTTCCATTGCCGCCGCGGGGACCAGCCATCGGTGAGAGTCGCCGTCAACCAAATAGCTGGCCTTGATTTCGGAGGCGTCCAACAGCTCCCTCAGGATGACGGCCTTCATAGAAACCTTGTCTCTATTATTACATCTGTTGTACCGATATCGGGGTGTTTTCAGACCCCTTGTTGAAACCTTGATAAGGCCGGTTTTCGGGGCCGGTGGGACATGCTTTAAGCTCCGGATGTTAAACTAGCTCCTTGTCCCCTCGGATTTCCCGCGCCGGCGAGTGGTTCCTCCGCTCCGGCATTCAAGAATCGAACGGCGGCGTTGCCCGTTATTACCGCGCCGATCTCCAGCGCAACAACCCGATATCCACCGAAATCACCGCCTACACGGTAAGCACCCTGGTATACCTGCACTCGCTCACCGGCGACCAGCGCTACCTCGACCGCGCCGTCACGGCAGCGCGGTTTCTCACGCGAACGGCATGGGACCCCGCGCTCGCCGCCATGCCCTTCGAGATCGGCGGCCCCGCCTGGTTCTTCGATTGCGGGATCGTCGTGCGCGGCCTGCTCTCGGCGTGGCGAGCCACCGGCGACGAGGAATTCCTGGCCGTGGCAGCCGCGTTGGGCAAGGCCATGGCCGCCGATTTCGCGGCGGACGCCGCCGGCGATTTTCATCCGGCGTTATCCCTGCCCGCCAAAACCCCGCTGGATCGCGACCTCACCCGCTGGTCGCGTTCCCCAGGCTGCTATCAGCTCAAGTCCGCGATGGCCTGGTGGGACCTCGCCGAAGCCACCGGCGATGCCGCCTTCCGCCGGCCCTACGAGCGCGTTCTGGAATACTCTTTGCGCACCTGCGCCGGTTTTCTGCCCGGCCACGCGGACCCGTCCAAGGTCATGGACCGCCTGCATGCCTTCCTCTATTTCCTGGAGGGGCTCCTGCCGCGCGTGGATGATCAACGCTGCGCCGCCGCCCTGTGCGCGGGCATCCCCTCGGTGGCGCGGCATTTGCGCGAAATCGCTCCGGAGTTCGAACGCTCCGACGTCTACGCGCAGTTGCTGCGCATCCGTCTCTACGCCGATTGGCTGGGCGTGGCGCCGCTCGACCGCGAAGCCGCCCGCTTCGAAGCCGAAGCGCTGGCCGGCTTTCAGCAGTCCGATTCCGACCCGCGGATCGATGGCGGATTCGGTTTCGGCCGCCGCGCCGGCTCGTCTCTGCCGTACGCGAATCCGGTGTCCGCGGCATTCGCCATCCAGGCGCTGGCCCTGTGGGAGGATGAAGGCGCCCGGCCGCACCGGCATCTGCTGATCTGACTTGAAGCCGTCATCCGCCATCTCGTTCTGGTACACGGCGGCCCGCGTTGCCGGCGCGCTGCGTCCCCGGCGGCGCTACGTGCGTCCCTGGCCCCCCCGCGAAACCGAGCCCGGCATCTCCGTGGTGATCCCTTCGCGCAACGGCCAGGACCTCCTGGCCGCGCAGCTTGCCGGGATCACGCTCGCGCTCGATGACCTCGCCGCCGAGATCATCGTCGTGGACAACGGCTCCGCCGACGCCACCGCCGCCTGGCTGGCCTCCCGCTGGCCGGCGATTCAGGTGGAAGTCTCGGCCCCGCCCCTCTCGTTCTCGCGAGCCGTCAACCTCGGCATCGCCCGCGCGCGCTTCTCGCACGTCTGCCTGCTCAACAACGATATGCTCGTCGAGCCGGGCTTCTTCCGCGCCCTCATGCTGGCCTTCAGCCGCGTGCCCGGCCTGTTCTGCGCCACCGCTCAGATCTTCTTCCCCCCGGGTGTGCGGCGCGAGGAAACCGGCAAGGCCGTCTATTCCCAGCCCGAGCCCCGGGACTTCCCCATCCGCTGCGACGAGCCGCTTCCCGGCGAGGACCTCACCTGGGTCCTGTACGGCAGCGGCGGCTGCTCCCTCTACGACGCCGCCAAACTGCGCGCCCTGGGCGGCATCGATGAGGCGTTCGACCCCGTCTACGTCGAAGACCTGGACATCGGGTACCGCGCGTGGCAGCGCGGCTGGCCCACCGTGTATGTTGCCGGCGCCAGGCTGGAACACCGCCACCGCGCAACCTCTTCCCGCTATTACACCCCGCGGCAGCTCGACGAAATCCTGGAGATCAACTATTTGAAGTTTGTGGCGCGCGCGGTTGCCGCTCCCGAGGTGTTCCGCAAGCTGTGGCGCCAGGCGCTCGACCGGCTCCGCCTCCGCGGCGATCGCCAGGCCCTGCGCGCCGCGTGGCGCATCGCGCTCGAAGGCGGCGCGCCCGAGGGCGTCGAGTATTCCGAGGAGCTGCTCCTGGCGCTGACCGGCGGTGACGTGGCCGTGATGCCCGGCCGTACCCACGGCCCGGTCCTGGTCACTTACACCAGGCAACTCGCGCCGCCGCCTCCCGCGCTCCTCGACCGATATGCCGAGGTCGTCCTCGTGCGCCGCTCCGCCGGCCCTCTGGCTTTCCGTGCGGCCCTCGACGAGGCCGTTCGCAAGTGGGGTCCGCGGCGCGTCGTTACTTCTTCGGAGCCGGAATCTCCAGGTGAATCTGCGCCCGCTCCCCGTAGTACGTGATGTGGGTCGCCGCGCTCTTCGATTTCGCCGAAGCCGGCTTCGGAAAGTACAGGTACCCGGCCACCGCTGCCGTGGTTCTGCCTTCCGGCAGCCCTTTGTCCGCCAGTTCCTGCCGCATGGTGTCGCGATCGCGGTCCGTGGACCCCGGCCTAGGCGGCGCCCCCGGCCCGCCCACTCCGACCCCCACGCCCGCCGCCGTGTAGACTCCGCTGCGCCGCCGCCCGGTCACCGGATCGTATCCGCCCGATTCGTACCCTATGGTGGCTGTCGGATACACCGCAACGTCGTGCGGCCCCGGCGGCACGCCCGGTGTGTTCCGCTTCTGTAGCACCGACGCGATCGCATCGGCGCTCACCGGCCGCACCGTGGCCGGATCCCGCCCGATTCGCATCATGAAATCGCGCGGCAGAAGATTGGCCTCCTCGCCCGCCTGCGGGTAGACCGCGACCTCCACCACGATGTAGCCGCCCTTGTTCAGGTCCGTGGCGAACAGCTTGGCCACCTGGTCGGGCGGGATCACCGCCGCCGCAACCGTGATGCCTCCCGCCGTTTCGTGCGCGGGATAGTCGGAGCCGCTGACGCGCGGCCGCATCCCGCGCGAATCGCCGGCCAGCAACACTCCGGAAGCCAGGCACAGCCAGGCAACCGTCCTCACGGCAGCGCCTCCCGATTCATCATATCGGCCGTCACCTTGAAGGTCTTGCCGCTCAGCACGTAAATCCTCTGTGTCAGGCGGTGTTTTCCGCCGCGAATCTCCAGGTTGTACGCGCCCGGCTCCAGCCACATGTCTTTGAGTTGATCCAGCCGCCCGGCCAGCGCCCCGTCCAGGAAGACCATCGCGGTCTTCTCCCCGAACCGGATCTTCACGTCGCCCATGCCAGGCCCGTACTGGAAGCCCCGGTAGTATCCGGGATAGTAGAACGGTGTCCACAGGAAAGGATCGAAAAAGTAATGCGGGTTGTATGCGTAACCCGCGCTGATCATGATGCCGCCAAACCGGACCGGCCTGGGCGAATCCTGGCCGGCCGCCAGCGCCACGGAAATCCCCGCCAGGGCCACGCACAAAAACCGCACCGACATCCGGACCTCCGTTCACATTCTACGACGCGCGCGCCGGATTGGGGTTGCGCGAAAAATCCGGCTACACTAGGCACTTGCCCCCTTCGAGCGAGCACGCGGCGCGGTACCGGGCCGGCCTGCACGAAATCGCCGATGGCGTCTCCGCCTGGCTGACGCCCAATGGCGGCTGGGGCGAAAGCAACGCCGCCCTCGTTTTGGGCCATCGAACCTCCCTCCTGGTGGACACTCTCTGGGACCTCCCGCGCACCGCCGCCATGCTCCAGGCCTTCCGCCCGCAACTGGAAGCCGCGCCCATCGCGCAACTGGTCAACACCCACAGCGACGGCGACCATTGGTTCGGCAACCAGTTGGCCGGCGCCACGGAAATCATCGCCACCAAATCGGCCGCCCGCGCCATGAAGAAGCATGGCCCCGGGCAGATGAAGGCCCTCCGCACGGTGGCCCGCCTCTTTCACGTCCTGGGCTACGCCCCGATTCCCCACCGCTCCGGCTGGCGGGTGGCGGCCAACTACCTCGACGGCATGGTCCGCCCGTTCGACTTTTCGAGCATCCGTCCGGCCCTGCCCAATACCGTCTTCACCGGGAAACTCCAGTTGGATGTCGGCGGGCGTGCCGTTCACCTGATCGAGGTCGGTCCGGCGCACACCATGGGCGACCTCGTCGTGTACCTGCCCGACGACCACATCCTGATGGCCGGCGACATCGTGTTCCTGGGCTCCACGCCGGTATTGTGGGAAGGGTCCTCGCGCAACTGGGTCCGCGCCTGCCAGCGCATCCTGGCGCTGAAAGTGGATCGCGTGGTTCCCGGCCACGGCCCCTTGACCGACCTGACCGGCGTCGATGCCGTCCAAAAATACTGGCAGTTTCTGAGGTCCTCGGTGCGGTCCCACTACGACAAGGGCCGCCCCGCATTTGAAGCCGCGTTGCGCATCGCCACCAGCGACGAATTCCGCAAGCAGCCCTTCGCCGAGTGGGACGGCGTGGAACGGATCGCCATCAACGTGCACGTCATCTACCGCCGGCTATTTGGCCAGTCCCGCCACATGGGCGCGCTCGAGCGTCTGAACCTGCTGCGCCAGGCCGCCCTCATGGCGCACGCCCTCGCCAGCCGGTAATGCTCCCTTGGTTTTTTCACGCTCTTTTGCCCCACCCCTACAGCAGCCCCTGTGCATGCAGCCCCAGCTTCTTCAGCAGCTCGATCGCCTGTGCCTGTTCCGCCGCCGTCAGCCCGGAAGTGGCGCGCTCCATCGCCGCCTCGTGATCGGCGAAAGCGCACGTGATCAGTTTCCGCCCGGCCTCCGTCAGGTGGACCACCCGCGCCCGCCGGTCCTCCGGGTCGCCGCGGCGCTCCACCAGCCCCTTTTGCTCCAGCCGGTCCACCGCCGCCGTGATCGATCCGCTGGTCAGCCGGATGCGCGCCCCGATCATGTTCACCGGCGTCGGCCCCTTGTGCAGCAGCGTCTCCAAAAGCCCGAAGTCCGACAGCCCCAGGCCCAGCGAGTGTATGTGGCGCTGGGCGTGTTCCCGTAATGTATCGAACGCTTTCCAGAGGATGAGCCACAGGTGCGTGCCTTGCGAGTCCATGTTGAATCCTTCTGCATAGTTTAGCATCAATTATCTTGAAGTCGAGATAATTCCATGAACACCACAGCAACCGCAACCCAATACCGCAACGTCTCGCGGGTCTTCACTGCCCCGGAGACCCACGATGGCGATGGCGTAGATCTCCGCCGTGCCTTTCCGGGCAACGCCCTGATGGATATCGACCCGTTCCTTCTCCTGGACCAACTCGGCCCCACGGATCTGGCCCCCGGCGAGGCGCGCGGATTCCCGCCTCACCCGCATCGCGGATTTGAAACCGTGACGTATCTGTTGTCGGGCGAGATGCAGCACCGCGATTCCTGGGGCAACCACGGCATCCTTCGTCCCGGCGACGTCCAGTGGATGACCGCGGGCTCCGGCCTGGTGCATTCCGAAATGCCGGGCGAGACCCTGGTGCGCGACGGCGGCCGCCTGCACGGATTCCAGCTCTGGGTCAACCTCCCGCGCAAGGAGAAAATGTCCGCGCCGCGCTATCAGGACACCACCTCGGCGCGCATCCCCGTGGCCCGCGGCGCCGATGGCGCGGTGACTGCCAAGGTAATCGCGGGAGAGACCCTGGGAACCAAGGGCGTCATCGACACCAGAATTCCGATCCTCTACCTGCACCTCACGCTCGAGCCCGGCGCGGAGCACGTGCAGGAAATTCCGCGCACCGAGAACGCCTTTGCCTTTGTGATCTCGGGCGAAGGCCTGTTTGGCGGCCGACCCGCCGGCGGCGCGCAAGTAGTCGTGTTCGACCGCGGCGGCGATGCCGTGCGGATCCGCAACAGCGGCCAGAAGCCTCTCAGCCTGCTCCTGATTGCCGGCGAGCCCATCGGCGAGCCCGTGGCGCGCTATGGCCCCTTCGTGATGAACACGCGCGAAGAGTTGCAGCAGGCCGTCGAAGACTTCCGCGAAGGCCGCATGGGCGTGCTGTCGGAGTGACCCGGGAAGCGTCCGGCGGCCCACCGCTAATTCTTCTTGTAAAGCGCAGGCCAGTTCAGCAGGATGTGAACCTCGCCGCTGCCCGTATACCTGGGCGAAACGAACAGAAAGCGCTGGCTGTCGGCGCTGACGATGAAGTCGTTTCGCCCCACGGGACCCGGTTGCGTGGTAAACAATTGCACGGGGGGCGCGGATTCGAACGAAGTCCCATCACTCTTTACGGGCGCAGCCATGAACTTGTCACCGTCCTCGAAAAACAGCTCTTTGCCGTCACGCCGCCATTGCGGCCTCATTCCGCCGGCGACGGAGACCTGCCATTTGCCGGCCGGCAGGCCCGACCCGGGCGCGCTCTGCACGACTACCTGAGTCCGGCCCGACTCCTGCGCCGTATAGGCGATCCAGCGGCCATCGGGGGAAAATTGGGCGTGATTGGCGAAATACTCACCGCCCGCAACGAGCGTTGGCTTCCGTGCTCCTGTGAGGGGCAACGACCAGGTAGCCCATTGCTTGCCGGGAGTATTCACGTTGTAAAGCAGAAACTTTCCGTCCGGCGAAACCGCATCGACGTTCTTATCGCCATCCGAGACCAACAATTCCTCTTCGGCGCCCACCCCATCGGCGCGCTTTCGATAGATGTCCCGGTGGCCTTTCCGGTTGGAACTGAAGAAGACATACGCGCCGTCCGGCGACCATGCGGGATTGTAGTCCTCCGCCGGGTCGAAGGTGATGCGGGAATTCGCGCCGCTAACCAGATCCAGAATCCACACATCGCGAGTCTTCGTGGCGGGGTCGCGGATATTGATCAGCACCCGCTTGCCATCGGGTGATAGAGCCGGGTTGTTGATATCGCCCGGTTCGCCGACCGTTCCGCGCTCTTTTCCAGTCCGGTCCAGCCAGGTAAGCTGAAAGGATAAGGAGATGGCCCGCCACGCCAGGGAGCCGGTTTCCGACGCCGCGAGAAACACACGAGCCATCTGCGCATTTCCGCCGGTCAGTTCGGCTATGGGCGCTGGCTCGCCGCGCAATTCCGCCTTATCTGCGTCGAAAGATTGGGCGAACAGGACATTGTCGCGCGAAAAGACGAGCCAGTCCGGGGAAGCGTAACGGACCGGCCCGGCTGCTTGCAGGATCTGTTTGCGGGACCTTGGATCGTCGATGGATGCTGCATAGGTTGTGCCTGACCCGCCTGTAGTGGAAACGAAGTACAGGAAGCGGTGTCCGTCCGGCAGAAAATTCGCGTTGCTGTGGGAGGATTCACCAGTGGCCAGTTCGGTGACTGGCTTCGGCGCGCCGCCGGAGGCCGAAACCTTCTTAATGACGAGGTTCTCATGCAGCAGAATAAGTCCCTCGTGATTCCATGCGTCGGGCCCCACATTTTGCCCTTGCAGTACGCACAGTGACTGGATGGCGCCACTCGCAAGGTCGAGGCGCCGCAAATTCGGGCCGCTCATGAACGCTAGGGAACGGCCGTCCGGCGAGAAGATTGGCCCACCGATGGCGCCTTCCGTGCCGGGCAGCGGGCACGGAGCCGGGGAATCGAGGCCGCGAAGCCACAGTTGGCTCTTCGGCCCCGAACTGGCTGCCACCACAATTTTGCGGCCATCCGGGGAAATCGAGGGGCCGGCGCCGGGAACCAAGGCAACGCCCTCGGGAAGATCGAGCCGGAACCGGACAGCCTCCCGTGGCGGCGGGCTTTCGCGGAGATGACGAACGGCGACTGTGCTCAGGGCCATCGCAATCAGCGCCAGCAGCGAGGCTGTAATCCACCCCATCCGCTCCACACCGCGCCGTCGGGCAGCCACGGGCGCGGGTTTGCCGGATTGCCAGCCGCCCTCGGCGATCCACTGCAATTCACCGGCGATGTCGCGCGCGCTTTGCCAGCGGTTGTCGGGATCCTTCGCCAGGCACTTTCGAATAAGTCGCCCCAACGGCGGCGGGGTGTCTGGAACCACCGTGGAAACCGGAGGCGGCTCGGTCTGCAGGATGGCGCCAATCAGGCTCGCCTGGCTCGATCCCTCGAAGGCCCGCTTGCCCGTGAGCATCTCGTAGAGCACCAGGCCGAAGGCGAAGATGTCGCTGCGCGCGTCCGCTTCCCGGCCCTGCAACTGCTCAGGCGGCATGTACTGCATGGTCCCGAGAATGGTCCCTATGCCCGTGAGCGTCTGGGTGTGGATCGCGTCGCTGATTGCGGGAGCGTTCATCTTGGCCAGCCCGAAATCCAGCAGCTTGACACCGGTCTTGGTCACCAGGATGTTGGCCGGCTTCAGGTCCCGGTGCACGATTCCCTTGCGATGTGCGGCGTCCAGCGCTTCCGCGATCGGCACGGCAAGCCGTAGCGCGTCCGCGATGGGCAGCGGCCCCGTGAGCGGCGCGCCCTCGATGATACTCCATCACCAGGTAATCGGGACCGACGTCGTAGAGCGTGCAGATATTGGGATGGTTCAGCGCGGCCACCGCTCGGGCCTCTCGCTCGAAGCGGTCGGAGAATCTTTCGTGCGAGACTTTGATGGCGACGTCGCGGTTGAGGCGCGGATCGCGCGCGCGATACACTTAGCCCATGCCGCCCGCGCCGATGGGCGCGAGGATCTCGTAAGGACCCAGGTGAGTTCCGGGAGCCAGAGACATGGGCGTGAGACGATTCTACCCTAACGAATAGCCGGCCACACGCCCACAGGTACAGGTCAACACTAAGGCCTCGAGCCGGAGTAACCTGATCCGCGAGACTTCTGAACAGAACCGCGGCCTGATTCTATGCGGCCCCTCTTTCAGGATATTCGAACGCACTTCGCACCTTGGGAACGGCGCCCGGATTCACATCCGCCAACCGCAAAAATGCGCGGCCGGCCGGCTTCAGGTCCCGGTGCACGATTCCCTTGCGATGTGCGGCCCTGCTCTCGACAAACTCGATGCGCCCGCCGTTCGTGAGACTACTTCTTGCCTTTTTGATCCATTCGCGAAGCCGTGGACGGTGGCACGATGCCACTGGAACGCAGATACCCGGCGATGTTCCCGTAAATCTCGTTGTTGTGTACCACGATGTGCAACAGCGAGTACGTCATCTGTGGCGAGGCCAAGACCGTTTGATCGTCGATTCCTTCAAGCGCCGCGGCGCAGTACGCGAGCGAATCTTTCAACGCCTGGCTCACTTCCGCTTTGTCTTTGAGGCTGGCTACCTTCTTGGCGGCTTCCGGGGCGGCTTCCGCCTTCAGCGTGGCGCAATCGGCGTAGTTCCGTTCCGTCGAGTGATTGATCCATTCGGCGAACGACATCTGCCCATCGGTCAGCTTGAACCCGTACCTGGCGGCGGGCATCGCGTCGGCCGCCGCTTCCAGGTTCCGGCGGATTCCGTTGAAATAGCGCTGTGTGACCGTGGTCTTCAGATTATTCTGGGCGCTCAACACGACCGGGATGCAACATATATAGAGGAGCAGTCTCGTTCTCATACTCATTTCGCCAGCCTACACGAATGCCCGCCCCGTCTGTCAAGTGCCCAGCCCAATCGTTAACCGGGCGCTCTCTCTTTGGCCGTATCCTCTTTCGCCTCCGCCACTCTATAGGGTAGCGGCGGACTGGCGGATGGGGGCAACGCGTCCGGGAGCGGAAGCGCGAATACGATGCGGCGCGGGGATAGAATGATCGTATGCAACTCGGCGCTGTCACATACAACGTTCTCAAGGACATGGACCTGGACACGATCATCCGGACGCTGGAGGCGACCGGGTTCGAGTCGGTGGAGCTTCGCACCGGCCACAAGCACGGGGTCGAACCCGCAGCCTCGGAGGCGGAGCGCGCACGGGTGAAGGCGCGATTCGAGCACAGCAAGGTGAGGCTGCTCAGTTTCGGCACCACCTGCGAGTTCCAGTCGCCCGACCCGGGGGAGCGGCGAAAACAGGTGGACACGGCCAAGCAGTTCGTCACGCTGGCGCACGACACCGGCGCTTGGGGAGTGAAGGTGCGGCCCAATGGGATGCCGAACGGGGTTCCGAAGGAGACCACCATCGCGAATATCGCGGCGGGGCTGCGCGAGGTGGGCGAATTCGGGAACGGCTACGGCGTCGAGATCTGGCTCGAGGTGCACGGCGGACCGACTCAGGTTCCGGAGGTCGCCGCGGAGATCATGCGCGCGACCAAACATCCGAACGTGGGGCTGTGCTGGAATTCGAACCCGACCGATGTAGTGAACGGGTCAGTAAAAGCCAGCTTCGATCTGCTGCGGCCCTGGTTGAAAAGCTGCCACATCAACGAACTCGTCAGCGGGTATCCGTACCGCGAACTGTTCGCGCTGATGAAGAAGTCCGGGTACGACCGGTGGACGTTGTGCGAAGCGGCCGAGAGCAAGGAGCCGGAGCGGTTCTTGCGGTACTACCGCGTGCTGTGGATGGAGCTGAACCGGGGATAGGATTTGATGCTCCGAAGAGAATTCCTCAAGGTGCTTCGTATTGCGGCTGGGGCGCTGTTGTGCGTCTTTCCGGCGGGCGCCGCCGAGACAGCCCTGGACCGCTACGTAGCGAAGCCGGACGCGAGTTACAGCTATCGAGTCGCCAACACGGTTCACGGCGACGGGTATACGTCCTACGTCATCGAGCTGACATCGCAGACGTGGCGCAAGCCGAGCGAGGTGGACCGCACGGTTTGGAAGCACTGGCTGACCGTGGTGAAACCGGACCGCGTCGCGGGCGCGACCGGGTACCTGTTCCTAACCGGCGGCTCGACGCGCGACAAGGCCCCGTCCGGGACGAACCAAACCTATGTGGACATCGCGCGGACCACCCACACGGTGGCCGCGGAACTGCAGGACATCCCCAACGAACCTCTCCAGTTTGCGGACGACGTCAAGCCCCGCTCGGAGGACGGGATCATCGCCTACACCTGGATCCAGTACATGAAGACGGGCGACGAGACCTGGCCCCTGCGCCTTCCCATGACGAAGGCCGCGGTGCGCGCGATGGATACGATCACGGCGGTCCTGGCGTCACCCGAAGGGGGAGGCGTACAGGTGAACCGGTTTGTGGTCTCGGGCGGATCGAAGCGGGGCTGGACGACTTGGACGACGGCGGCGGTCGATAAGCGGGTGGTGGCGATCCTGCCGGCCTCGATCGACCTGCTGAACATGGAACCGTCCTTCGAGCACCATTATCGCGTGTACGGTTTTTGGGCCCCGGCGGTGAAGGATTATGTGGAATCGGGAGTGATGGACTGGGCGGGCACGCCGGAATACCGCAAGCTGCTGGAGATCGAGGAGCCCTACAGCTACCGCGACCGCCTGGAGCTGCCCAAGTTCATGGTGTACGCGGCGGGCGACCAGTTTTTCCTGCCGGATTCCTCGCGATTCTATTTCGACGACCTCAAAGGCGAGAAGTACCTGCGGTACGTTCCCAACGCGGATCACGGGCTGAGGGGCACCAACGCGCGCGAGAGCATGCTGGCCTACTACGAGGCGTTCCTGAAGAGCACGCCGCGGCCGCGGTTCAGCTGGAGATTCGAACCTGACGGCGACATACGGGTGACCAGCCAAGACCGGCCGTCGGCGGTGAAACTGTGGCAGGCCACCAACCCGGAGCACCGCGATTTCCGGCTGGAGACCCTGGGGCCGGCATATTGGAGCACCGGGCTGGAGGACCAGGGCGGAGGCGTGTACGTCGGGCACGTGGCGCCGCCGGATAAAGGGTGGACGGCTTATTTCGTGGAGCTGACTTATCCCAGCGGCGGCCAATACCCGTTCCAGTTCACGACCGCGGTGCGGGTGAGCCCGGATACGGAGCCGTTCCCCGCGTATCGGCCCAAGCGGGACGCGGGGCGGGAGGCGAAGTAGTCGGGGCCTTTAGCGCCAGCCCCGGTAAAATCCGCGGCCGTAGAAGAATCCGCGGCCCCAACCGAGCGAAATGCCGCCCCAATACGGATAGTAGGGATAAGGATACGGGTACGGATACGCAGGATAGTAACCCGGACCGTAGGAATAAGCACCCATGGGCATCGGCCGGCGCACCATTTGCGGATTGTTCACGGGCCGGCTATAGTCGTCCGGACTCACATACCGGAAAGACTGCGGCGCCCGCGCGGTGGATACCGTGACCGGCGATTCGATCTGGAACGTCAAGGCCGATTCCGGATAGACCACGGTCGGATGGTTGCGCGTGGCCAGCACACCGATCAGGCCGGCGGCAGCTCCCACTCCGGCTCCAATCGCGGCGCCCGTGCCATAATCCGCGGCGGCGCCCACGGCAGCGCCCACGGTGGTCGTTGCGGCCACGGTGCCTACCTGCACTCCGGTGGGGGTCGTGGTTCCCTGCCGCGCCACCAGTTGCGAGCGCACGGTCGCCTGGGTGCCATCCACCAGCGTCAGGCCGGTCAGTTCCAGGCCGAGCCGCGAACTCTTGCCGGAGTGCTGCTTTTGCGCTTCGGCCACCCGGCCGTACACGGTCTGGCCGCGCTCCGCCAGCACGATGCCATCCACCACTATCGGCTGCGCCAGCGTGCCCGAGAAGGTGTCGCCAGACTGGTTGCGGTCCGTCGAGAGGAATTGGTTGGTGCGAACCGTCACATAGGTTCCGGGCTTGAGCGTCAACTGGGCCGGCAACCCGTAGGTGGGCCGATCGTTGGGCGGCGCCGAAAACTGGCCGGGCGCATTGGCCTGGGGGGCGGCCTGGGGAGGGGCCTGCGGAGGGGCTTGGATCGGCTGCCCGTAGGCGTCAGTGCCAGTGCTGTCCATCGGGGCGGGATCCCGCTGCGCCGGCGCGGCCTGCGGCGTGTCGCTTACCCGCCGCCAACCGCCGTTGCTGCCCGGCGGCTGGTCTTGTGCCAGCACCAATCCGGAAGCGGCCAGGAATACCAATCCAACACGAAAACGGAAGCCATTCGCGGTCATATACAGTGCCTCATTCGCATCTCTGTAATGCATCTTTTTCGCCAATCCGCTACAGTGGCCAAGTCACTGAAAGCATTATGCATGATGAGGCACGCGCCTTGGCCAAAATCCACCGGCGGTGGTGCTTTTCGGCCAGTCGCGACGCCTTTGCCTACCCGTCCGACAGGTTTAACAGCTCGACCGCCCGCACCGGGCTGTTTTCGAAAGTCACGCCCTCCTCGAGTTCCCCCGCCTTGCGCGCTTCCGCCAAACGCCGCCGGTTCCAATACCATACGCCCGCCATTCCGGCCGGAACCATCAGGAAACGGACCGGCACGGCGAACATCCAGTGTTCCAGGGCACCGCCAGCGCGGGTGAACAATTCGAAGCCGATCCCCTGGATGAGACAGCGCATGAGCAGGCTGTCGCGGAAGCCCGGCATGGGGCAGGTGAGCGGAACCTTGCGGTAGCCGGCCAGTTGCAACTCGATCAGGCACATGGCCAGCGCCAGCAGGTACAGCGCGTGAATGGCGGCGGTCTCGAGCCCCCACTCCCACCACGAGAAAGCGAAGGCGGGCGCCAGCACCACGGGAACCACCATGCTCAGGATCACCCGGCGCGCAACGGGCAGGGTCTCGTTTTCCTTGGGGTCGAGAACCGCCCGGAAGATCCAATTGGCCGGCACGCCGGCGGGCAACTCGAAGGCTACGCGCAGTCCCAGCACCAGGAGAAACACCGCGGCCAGGGGCGCCTGGAGCAAGGCGACGGACGGCAGCCAGCCCATCTCGTCGAGCCCGTCCGGCCTGGCCGCCTGGGCGGTCTGAAACGCAAGCAGGTATCCCAAGCCGAGCGAAACCGCGATCGCCAGGCGGTGGGTTTCGTTGCGCAGCAGGGCGCGTACCACGAAGCGGTGGCATGCCCGCGCGAACCCGCTGCGCCGGGCCGCAAACAGGTCGGTGACGGCGAGCGCCAGCCTCAGGAAACGCTGCTCGGACGGACGCCGGTTCCCTTCCGTCGTCGCGGCAAACGTCCGGCGATAGCTCAGCGCGTACGAGAACACCATCAGCAGGAAGGCGGCTCCGGCTGCCCAGAGCGCGACAGGCGCGAGCGGGGCCAGGGCCGCAGGACCCCGATGTTGCAGCTTCTGGTACAACGCCAGGTACCACAAGGGCGGCAGGAACCGCGCCGCCGAATCGGGGAAACGCATCAGGTAGCGCACGATCGCGGGGCCGGCGAAGCCCGAGAGCACTAACATGATCAGCGCCACCAGCAGAAGGCCGCGCACCCACGACGAGCAGGCCCGGAAAACCTCCCGCGGCAGCACCGCCGAAAGCGTGCCCAGGAGCGCAAAGACGGCGCAGATGGAAAAGAAGCTGGCCAGCAGAACGGAGACGGCGTGGACGGCCGCGAACTGGAAGAAGACCGCGAATGTCCGGAGCCCGGCGGCCGGGATGGCGGAGGTGACAAACAGCGGAAACAGGATGGCCGGCAGCGTATTCACATCCACCGCCACGATCAGCACGGCCATGAGGATCGCGACGGCATTGGCCATCAGGATGCGCCGCGAGCGGATGGGGAGCGGCGCCAGGTTCAGGTAGTCCTGGGAATCCGGCACGATCTGGTCCCACTTGAGCACGGTGACGATAGCGGTCACCCCCATGGCCAGGGAGATGAACAGATACTTGTCGGGCACCGAGGTGATCAGCAGATCGTCGCGCAGCCGGCCGCGAACCCAGTTAAGGAAGGCGGAGTATTTGTCGAGCAGCAGGAAGCATTGGAACGCGCCGGGAGCCGCCAGCAGGCCCAGAAGCCCGCCGGCGCCCAGCTCGAACTCGGTGGAGGCCGGATCCTGCCCGCCGCGCACCATGCGGGTCAGGAAATGGCCCACCAGCCGGCCGAACGGGGTGGCGGCCAGCCGCTCAACGGACCGGCGCGCGAACGGCGGAAACAATATCCTGCGCAATGCGATCCGCATCCACCTGCTCCGTCAATTGCATGAATCCCGCTTCGAGGCCCAGGCCGGCGAAGCCTTCCTGCATTTCGCGCATGGATCCGCTGGCCACCACGGAGCCGCTCTTCAGCACGACCAGGTGCGTGCACAGGCGGTCCACCTGCTCCAGCACAGGGGACGAAAAGAAGAGGGCCTTGCCCTCGGCCGCCAGCCGCGCGAAGACGTGGCGCAATACCAGGGCGCTGGTGACGTCCAGGCCGGCGAAGGGCTCGTCGAGAACCAGCAGCTCGGGATCGTGCATCAGGGCCGAGATCAGCACGATGCGCTGCCGCATCCCCTTGGAATACGAAGCGATGGGCGCGTCGCGGCTGGCGTACAGGGTGAGGCCTTCGAGCATGGCCGAGGCCTTCTCGCGAAACCGCCGCTGGTCCAGCCCGCGCAACGTGGCAACCAGGTCGAGATACTCCCATCCGGTCAGGAAGCCGTACAGGTCGGGCTGCTCGGGTACGTACCCCATGCTGCGTTTGAACGCGCTCAGCTCGCGCCCGATCCGCTCGCCGTGAAAGAGCACCGCGCCGCGCGACGGCTCGAGGATCCCGGTGATCATCTTGACGATGGTGCTCTTGCCCGCTCCGTTGGGGCCCAGCACGCCCAGGATCTCGCCGCCGCGGATGGTGAAGCTGATATCGCGCACGGCCAATACCGCGCCATAGCGTTTGGACAGCTCCCGCGCCTCCACCACCGGTGGCATGATGAAGGTTGACTCCGCGCCCGGCTCAAAAGTTCCCGGCGATGGGAGGGGAGAGGGTGCTTAACCGTCTTGGGGATCAGCAGTCGGGACTGCGTTGTGGGGCAGGTTGTTAACGTTGTTAACCTGCGGCCGATTGGAAATCGGCCCGGCAGTGCTGACCATTGGGGCCTTGGCGGGTTGCCAACCCGCCGCAGGTTGGCAACGGTTGGCAACCTGCCCCACAACGGCCGTGCCTCCCCCAATTCTGTTAAGCACCCGCGGGGACACGGGCGAGCCCCATATGTCTCGCGTTTGTGGCAGAATGGGCGTTAGGTCCGGGGAGCGTCCGGCAGGAATCGCGCGGACTGGCTTTTTCAGTTGCGGAACTACCCGAAGACAGCTAAAATCAACGCGTTCGCAACAATTATCTTGGAGGATTCATGGCAGCGGTTGAGCAGAAGGTGAAGCAGATTATTGTCGAGCAGCTCGGAGTCGACGAGAGCCAGGTCGACATGAACGCCTCGTTCGTCGATGATCTGGGAGCCGATTCGCTGGACATCGTTGAATTGGTCATGGCTTTCGAAGAAGCCTTCGAGCTGGAAATCCCCGATGAAGACGCCGAGAAAATCACCACAGTGAAAGACGCCGTCGAGTACATCGAAAACAAGACCACCAAGAAATAGCCGCTTTCTCATCAGGGGAGACTCGCATTGTCGCGAAGAGTGGTAGTCACCGGTGTGGGGTTGCTCACGCCGCTGGGGATCGGCACCGAAGCGTCCTGGGAGGCGGTCCGCGCGGGGAGAAGCGGTATCGGGCGCATCACCCAGTTCGACGCGTCGGCCTTTTCCTGCCGGATCGCAGGGGAGGTCAAAGGTTTCGATCCGGCCAACTACATCGAGAAAAAAGAAATCAAGAAGATGGGGCGCTTCATCCAGTTCGCCATCGCGGCGGCGGATTGCGCCCTGAAGAGCGCCGGCCTGAAGGTCACGCCGGAGAACGCCGAACAGGTGGGCGTGTATATCGGCAGCGGCATCGGCGGGTTTGAAGTGATCGAACGCGAGCACCAGACCTACCTGGAGCATGGCCCGCGCCGCATCTCGCCGTTTTTCATTCCCGCCACCATCGTGAACCTGGCCTCGGGCCACGTCTCCATCCGCAGCGGCGCCAAGGGGCCGAATTCGGCCACCGCCACCGCCTGCACCACCAGCGCGCATTCCATCGGCGATTCCTACCGGCTGATCCAGCACGGCGATGCCGACGCCATGATCTGCGGCGGCACGGAAGCCTGCATCACCCCCATGGGAATCGGCGGCTTCGCGGCTATGCGCGCGCTTTCCACGCGCAACGACGAGCCGGAACGCGCCTCCCGCCCGTGGGACCGGGACCGCGACGGCTTCGTGGTGGGCGAGGGCGCCGGCATCCTGGTGCTCGAAGAACTCGAATTCGCATTACGCCGCGGAGCCCACATCCTCGCCGAAATGAAAGGTTACGGCATGAGCGCGGACGCCTTTCACGTGACCGCGCCGCCCGACAACGGCGACGGCGCCTACCGCGTGATGCGCAACTGCATGCGCGACGCCGGCATCGAGCCTGGCCAGGTGGATTACATCAACGCCCACGGCACTTCGACCGAAGTGGGCGACCTGGCGGAAACCGCCGCCATCAAACGAGCCTTCGGCGATCACGCTTACAAGGTCGCGGTCAGCTCCACCAAGTCGATGACCGGCCACCTGCTGGGCGGCGCCGGCGGTCTCGAAGCCGGCATCACGGTGCTGGCCATTCGCGATCAGATCGCTCCTCCGACCATCAACCACGACAACCCCGATCCGCTCTGCGATCTGGATTACGTGCCGAACCAGGCGCGGCCCATGAAGATCGAGTACGCGCTTTCGAACAGCTTCGGGTTCGGCGGCACCAACGGTTCCCTGATCTTCAAGAGGTACTGCTAGCATAGGCATTCTTGCCGGTGTTGCCCGATATTCTATGAAAATCGTAATTGCCATCAAACAAGTTCCCGCCCGCGATTCGCAGTTGCGCATCGCATCCTCGGCCCGATGGATCGAGGAGGCGGATCTCACCTACGAAATCAACGAGCCCGACGCCTATGCTCTTGAAGCCGGCCTGCAGCTCAAGGAAAAGCACGGCGGCGAAGTGATCGCGCTGTGCGCCGGGCCGGCTCGCGCCGCGCAGACCATTCGCGAAGCGCTCGCCAAGGGCGCCGACCGCGCCATCCACGTGGAAGAAGAAGATATCGGAGCTTACGATCCGCTGGCCGCCGCCAAGCTCCTGGCCGCGGCGCTCCAGCCCGAATCGCCCGACCTGGTCCTGACGGGCCTGCAGTCCGACGACCTGGGCTACGGACAGACGGGCGTGATCCTCGCCGAGTTGCTCGGCCTGCCGCACGCCACCATCATCATGCAGGTGGAAACGCAGGAAGGAGCCATCCGCGTGAAGCGCGAGCTGGAAGACGGCTGGTTCCAGCACGTGGAGATGCCGCTGCCCGCGCTGCTCACCATCCAATCCGGCATCAGCAAGCTGCGCTACGCCACGCTCATGGGCATCAAGAAGGCCAAGACCAAGGAAATCCGCCGCGTGACGCCGGCCGGGCTGGGCGTCTCGGCGGCGGATTCCTCGATCACGCTCGACCGCATCTACGTGCCCGAGCGGACCAAGCGGACGCAACTGTTCGAGGGCAGCCCCAAGGAGGCCGCCGCGCAACTGGTGGAGAAACTGAAATTCGAGGCGCGAGTCATATGAGCATACTGGCGGTATTGGAACAACGCGCGGGCGCGTGGAACAAGATGTCGTTCGAGACGCTGGCGGCGGCCCAGCAGATCGCCCAAGAGCTGAACACCACGGCAAGCGCCGCGGTCGTGGGATATGGCGTGGATAGCCTGGCGGGCGAGGTGGCTTCGAAACAGCTCGACAAGGTCTACGCCGTGGAGCACGAACTGCTGAAGGACTACACTCCGGACGCCTACGCCGCGACGCTGCGGCAGCTCATCGGCCGGGAGAAGCCCTCCGTGGTGCTCTTCCCGCACACCTACCAGGTTCGCGACTTCCTTCCGAAGCTCGCGACTTCGCTCCATCGCGTGGCGGTGAGCGACGTGGTATCGCACCGCGTGGAGAACGGGCAGCTCGTGCTGGTGCGGCAACTCTTCCAAGGCAAGGTGAACGTGGACGTCCGGTTTGCCGGCGACGCGCCGCACTTCGCTTCCTTGCAGGCCGGCGCATGGCGCGCGGACCAGTTGGCCGCCGGATCCGCCGCCGTGGAGAAATTCGATCCGCAGATCTCCGCTGCCGATATCCGCACCAAGCCGCTCGACCTTTTCCGCGAATCGCAGCGCGCGGTGGACCTGGGCGCGGCCGAGATCATCGTCTCAGTAGGCCGCGGCATCAAGGAGTCCGACAACATTCCGCTGGTGCAGCAGCTCGCCGACGTATTGGGCGCCGAACTGGCGGCCTCGCGGCCGATCTGCGATGCCGGTTGGCTGCCGATGGAGCGCCAGGTGGGCAGTTCGGGCCAGACGGTAGCGCCCAAAATGTACCTGGCTGTGGGAATCTCCGGCGCGATCCAGCACCTGGTGGGGATGAAGGGCTCGCGCACGATCGTGGCCATCAACAAAGACGCCAACGCGCCGATCTTCGAAGTCGCCGATTACGGCATTGTCGGCGACCTGTTCCAAGTGGTGCCGGAACTGATCGAGGCGATTCGGAAAGCCAAGTAACCTACTCGTACCGCAGGGCCTCCATGGGATCGACGGACGCCGCGCGGCGGGCAGGCACCGAACACGCGAGAGCCGCGGCGGCGATCAGCAATAGCGTTACGCCGCCGAGGATCAACGGATCGCGCGAGCTTTCCGTGACCCAGCGGACCGCGACCTTGTCAAACACCACGCTCAGCAGCAGGCCCGCCGCGAGCCCCACCCCCACGTTCAGCGACGTGCGCCACAGAACGATCCGCAATATGTCCGACGCCCTCGCGCCCAGCGCCATGCGGACGCCGAATTCGTTGGTGCGGGTGGCGACGCCGTACGACACCACGCTGTAAAGCCCCACCGCGGCAAGCGCCAACGCCAGGATCGAGAAGACTCCGAACAGCGTGGCCACCAGCCGCTGCTGCGCGTATTCCGTCAGGCCGGCAATCCAACTGTCCAGGTCGCGCACGCGCATCACCTGCTGGTCCGGATCGATCTGCACGAGCTGGGTGCGCACGGCGCGCAGAATCGCGAGCGGGGCCGTGCGGGCGCGCACCAGGATCTGGGTGAACATCCGCAGGCGAAGTGTGTAGGGCACATAGACCGCGGGCTTGATGGGGTTGCGCAGGCCGTCGTCGCGCACGTCGGCGGCCACCCCCACGATCTCCAGCCATTGGTCGATGGCCGGAGCGGCGGGCGAGTACGGCGGCTCGTCCTTGAGATTGAGAATGCGGACCTGGTGTCCGATGGCATCCCCGTTGGGCCAGAATTGGCGGGCCATGGTCTGGTTGATCACCGCGACCGCCGCGCCGCGCATGGTTTCGGCGTGGTCCCACACGCGGCCCTGGGCCAGGGGAATGCGGAGCACCGGAAAGTACTCGGGGCTGATGTAGTTCAGGCGCACTTCGGGCTTCTCGGCGGCGGCGCTGCCGCGGATCTCGATCCTGGTATTGCTGCCGTTGCTGGGGGGCGTGGCGTTGGTGGAGATGCCCGCCTCGACAACCTCGGGCATGGCGCCGATCCGGGCGCGGATCTGCTCGAAGTACTCGCTCCGGTCCTTCCAGGCCACGTGGGTGTTCTCGTGGATGGGGATCGGGACGGACATGGTGTAGTGGGGATCGTAGCCGAGTTTCGAATTCACCAGCCGGAGGAAGCCTTTCGAGGCCGCGCCCGCCACGGTGAGCAGAAGCAGTGTGAGCGCCACCTGGACGGCGACCATGGCGCTGTGCGCGCGCCGGCCGTGCACGCCCCCCAGGATGCGGCGCATGCTGGCCTGCATGAGGCGGCCGAGGTCCGGCCGGGAGAGCTGAACCGCGGGCGAGAGGCCAAACACGATCGCCGTGGCGAAGGCCAGGCTGATACTGAACAGCAGGACCGGCGGATTGATGGCGATGACCGATTCGGCGGGGAAGGAATCCTCAGGGAGCCACGCGGCAATTCGGGAAAGGCTCTCCCACGCGAGCATCACGCCCAGCCCGGTCCCCGCGACTGCCAGCGCCAGCGACTCGGCGAGCAATTGGCGGACGATTCGCGACCGGCTGGCCCCGATGGCCGCGCGCAGGGCGAATTCGTGCTGCCGGTGCGCGCCGCGGGCCAGGAGCAGGATCGACACGTTGGCGCACCCGATGAGGAGCAGCGAGGCCACCGCCCCGAGCAGCAGAAACAGCGTCGGCCCGAGGGGCTTCGCGTACACGTCCGTGATGCTGCGCAGATCGACGCGAAACGTTTCCGGGTAGCGCGACGGCGATTGCCTGGCGAATTGCTCGAGGATCGGCTGTAGTTCGGCGTTGGCCCGGGCGGCGGACACTCCGGGCCGGAGCTTGAGCGAAGTGAATAGGTAGACGTTCGGGTCGCGCGTGACCCGGAGCGGAACGTAGATGTCCGCCTGGCCCCACTTGAAGCGGGGCGGCATTACCCCGACGATCTCGTACGTCTTGTGAACTAGTTGGATGGTGCGGCCGACCACCGCGGGATTGCCCACGAAGTATCGCTGCCAGAACTGGTAGCCGAGCACCACCACGCGCTGCGGCTCCTGGCCGGGCGGCCCGTCGGACGGCAGGAGCCAGCGGCCCATCAGGGCTGGCGTGCCCCAGTGATCGGGCGCGTTGGGCGAGATATACACGGCCTGTACGTCTTCCGGAAGGTCGCTGTCGGTGGTGGTCAGGTTCCACCAATCCTGGGCGGTTACGCTTTCGACGCACTGCGCCTGGCGAAGCTGCTCGAGCTGCGGCCCGGTCAGACCGGTGGCGCGGTCGTTGCCGGCCTTGTCTCGCAGGGCGATCTCCATGAGGCGATCCGCGCCGGGGTACGGGAAAGGATTGATGAGGACCGCATAGACGACGCTGAACACGGCGCTGGTGGCTCCGATGCCGAGCGCGAGTGAGATGACAGCGGTCAGGGCAAAGCCCGGGCGCTTGCGCAGTTCCCGGGCGGCGTGGCGCAGGTCAGACAGCAGGGAATGCATCGGAGGACACCAGAGCGCGTGGCATACCAGCCCTTCGCCTATCGCAAGTTTCTGAAGGGGTTCCGGATAGCTGCGCGGACGGGGCGGCGGCCTGTTCACTTTTGGGAGGCCGTGTCCGCAAGCGGTCACTCTCCGGAACGCCGCGTCCGCGCTGAGGGCAGCACGCCTCGGTATAAGATGATGGAGGTCATGGGAACGACTAATCCGTTGATGACGTTCGAGGAGTTCGAGCGTTTGCCGGACGAGCCTTGCAAGCTCCAACTGATCGACGGAGAAGTGCTCCGCCTGCCGCCAGCAAAAATCGGACACGTGCGGATCAGGCATCGCCTCTTCGAGGTCCTCGAAGACGCCCTCAGCGAACTCCACAACCAAGGCAAAGGCAGCGACCTGGGCGAGGTCTTCATGCGGATGGGTTACCGGTTCGGCGACAATTGGCTGATCCCCGATGTCAGCGTTTCGCACGCCGGGCAACCCGAGAACGATTACCTGGAGGGTGCTCCCGCGCTGGCGGTGGAGGTGATGTCCGAATCCAATACCGCGCCGATGATGCACCGGAAGACCAGGAAGTACCTGGAAAACGGCGCGCGCGAAGTCTGGCTGGTCTACCCGGAAACCGCATCCGTGGTCGTCTGCCGCGGCAAGACCGCCATCGAAGTGGAAGGCACGCTCGCCACCGAACTGCTCCCCGGAGTTACCATCGATCTCGCGTCAGTCTTCGGTTCTCCGGAAAAACTCCGGCCCTGAGTCGCCTCACTCTCCTAAGAACGCCGCGTCCAGGCCCCGCGTCACGTCGGTGTTCAGTGCCTGGAGCGTCCCGATGGCACGGCAGTTGATGATCGCCTCGGCAGTGGATTCCAGCACCTCCAGCCGGTCGAAGGCCTCCAGCATGTCGCCGCCGGTCACAAGCACGCCATCGTTCTCCAGGCAGAGGGTGGGCTGTTTGGCCGAGATCATCCGCGCCAGTTCCTGGCCGTCTCCGAACTGCAAGCCGAAGGGCGCGCAGCCGACTTGCCGCACCACCACGTAGCTCTCCGGAATGGTCCGCGAATCCAGGGTCACGCCGCTAACGCTGAACGCCGTCGCATTCACCGGATACGCATTGACGATCGCGCCGACGGCCGCGTGCTCGCGGTAAATGGCGTCGTGCACGCCGGCGGCGCGGCTGGGCTGCTTTCCGCTTTCGTGGCGGCCATCGCGCACCAGGACGAGGTCCTCCACGTCCACCGTGCCGCGGTCCACCTGCGCAGGCGTGATGAGGAACCCGGATGAATCGACGCGCGCCGAAAAGCTACCCTGCGTGCTGATGAACAGCCGCTGGCGGTAGGCGCGCCGCACGAATTCGCACAGGCGGCGCCGCACCTCGTTCTCATGGCTCGGTGGAGTTCCGGCGTTGAACTCCTCCATGCCGCCGGTCCTCTGCCGTTCCAGGTCCAACTGTTCGTCGGTGAGGAACCGGATCTCGCCGCCCAGCAGACGCGCTTTAATGATCGTCTTGGCGGTGAACTCCAGCGTCTCGAAGCGCCGGAACGCCTCCTGCAACGAGCGGCCGGCCGTCACCACCCCGTGGTTTTCGAGAATGACGCAGTCGTATCCCTGTTCGAACGTTTTGGCCACGCGGCCGCCGAGGGCCGCGCTGCCGGGCAGCTCGTACGGGGCAAATCCCACCTCGCCACAAACCTGCCGCGCCTGGTGAAACAGGCGCGTGCCGGGCACTTCGTGCACCAAGCTGAACGCCACCAGCGCGGTGGGATGCGCGTGGACGATGCCGCCCAACTCCGACCTCCGGCGCCGGATCTCCTGGTGGATGGGCAGCTCCGAAGACGGCCTCCGCGAGCCCGTGACAGTTCCGTCGGGCCGCACGCACACGATGTCGTCTCGCCCCAGCGAGCCCTTGTCCATGCGCGCCGGGGTGATCCACAGGTCGCCATTGGCCTCGCGGATCGAAAGGTTGCCGCCCGAAGTGGTGGTCATGCGGTAGCGGTAGATCCGCTCCATGGCCTGGAGGATTTCGTCGCGCGGATGCTGATACCGGCGGGTCATTTCGCCTTGGCCACCTCCACGGCAAACGCGTAGGCCGGGCCGAACATGTTGGACCGGAAGACCACCCACTTCTCGTCCGGCGTGAACAGTACTCCGGCCGCGATGGTCAGACGCATGGTTCCTCTCCTCTCGAAACCATTATCCGCCGATGGGGGGCAGGGGGATCGAGCGGGATCAAGCCGTTCCCCGCTTCCTCGTCTCGGCGAGGGTCCGGCGGAGAACCGGCAGAACGGCGCGGTCTTTCTCGCCGCCGAGTTCTTCCTTGATCGCGATCAGCGTCTCGAGATCCAGGACGCGGACGCTCGTCCCGCCGCCGATCTCCATCACGGCCGAGTGCGGCAGCAGATCTTGGTGGCCGAGCCCGCGGCCGATTGTGCCCAGCAAGTCCAGCGGGCCGTAGCGGGTGATCAGATTGAGGTGGCCTGGACCGGCGAGGTGATCGGCGCTGGGGCTGGTCCGGCGTTCCGGCTGCGCGCGGAAGACGGCGTCGAGCGACTCCAGCACTTGCAGGAGGCGCGCGACGTTTCCCTCGTCCCGTGCGTGAACCACGTCAACATCGAAGGTGGTCACGGGCGCGCCGTCCAGAACTGCAGCGAGTCCGCCCACCACGATGAAGTCGACGCCGGCCTCGGCCAGCGCGCGCAGTATCGCAGTCAGCTTATGTTCGGGCATTCAACTCGCGGATCGCCAGAATCCCGTTAATGTGCTGTTCCAGAAACTCGAGGCGCTCGGCGGGCGTCAGCGACAGCATCCAACCGATGAGCGAGACATCCACGCCGTCTTCGCTGTAGTCGGGCTCGAGAGGTGGCTCGGCGGCATCCATACTCCGTTCCAGGATAGCGAATCCGGGCGCCCCCACCACCCCCGCGTTGTATCATGGGAGCTGCATATGAAAGGTGTCGTTCTCGCGGGTGGAACGGGAAGCCGGTTGTTCCCGCTCACCAAAATCACCAACAAGCACTTGTTGCCCATCTTCGACCGGCCCATGATCTACTACCCCATCCAGACTCTGGTGGACGCGGGGATCCAGGACATTATGGTCGTTACGGGCGGCCGCAACTCGGGCGACTTCCTGCGATTGCTGGCCAACGGCAAACAGTTCGGCCTCAAGCACATCAACTACACGTACCAGGAAGGCGAAGGGGGCATCGCCGACGCGCTGGCCCTGGCGGAGCACTTCGCCGACGGCCAGAAGATCTGCGTGATCCTGGGCGACAACATCATCGAGCGAAACATTTTCGCTGCCGCGGAACGCTTCCGCCAGCAGCCCGAGGGCGCCCACATCCTGCTCAAGGAGGTCCACGACGCGGAGCGGTTCGGCGTGGCGGAGGTGGCGGGGGGAAAGATCGCCGGCATCGAGGAGAAGCCCAAGCGGCCCAAATCGAACTACGCGGTCACCGGCATCTACATGTACGACGCCACGGTGTTCGACAAGATCAAGACGCTGGTGCCCTCCAACCGGGGCGAGCTGGAAATCACCGACGTCAACAACGCCTATATCGCCGAAGGCAACATGACGTTCTCGTTCCTGGACGGGTGGTGGACCGACGCGGGCACGTTCGATTCGCTGCTGCGCGCGGCCAACCTGGTGGCCGCCTCGCGCGCCAAGGAACTGAGTTCCGCCGACGCCCTGGCCGGGGCCGTGGAAGGAGCGGTCGGCGTTTGATGCCCGCCGACACCGTCCGCGTGGTGGCCGCTCGCCCTCTCGCCGCCTCCGAAAGCCTGGAACTCGCCGTGCCGGAGTGCCCCAAGGGCATCGGCTCGCTGATCATTTCTCCGGAGTCGCCCGACCTCATCGCCGGCGTGCGCATCCAGCCGCTCGCGCTTCATCCCGACGACCGCGGCTACTTCCTCGAAGTGCAGCGCATGGGCCACGGGCTGGCCGCCCACTTCCCCGCCGAAACCAGCCAGATCGCCGCCGCGCTGAGTTTCTCCGGCACGATCAAGGCGTTCCACTACCACCTGCACCAGACCGACTGCTGGACGCCGGTCAAAGGAATGTTCCAGGTGGCGCTGGTGGACCTGCGGCCCGCGTCGGCCACTTTCGGCCGCCGCAATACCATCTACGCGGGCGCGCTGCGTCCCTGGCAGATCCTCATCCCGCCGGGCGTGGGCCACGGTTACAAAGTCATCGGTGCCGAAGAGGCGCTGCTGGTCTACATGACCGACCGTTTCTACAACCCTGAAGACGAAGGCCGCATCGTGTACAACGACCCTTCCATCAACTACGACTGGGAGACGCAGAAAAAGTAGCACGGGCATTTCCGCCTGTGCCGGTTCTTAGAACATGACGATCCTCATTACCGGCGGCGCGGGGTTCATCGGATCGGCCTTCGTCCGCCTCCTCATGGCCGAGACGGACCACCGCGTCCTCAACCTCGACAAGCTCACCTACGCGGGCAACCTGGAGAACCTGGCGTCCATCGCCGATGACCCGCGCTACCGTTTCCTCCACGGGGATATCTGCGACGAGCGGCTGGTGGATTCCATTCTGGCCGAAGAGCGCCCAGGCGCCGTGGTGCATTTCGCCGCCGAATCGCACGTGGACCGCAGCATCCTCTCGCCCGAACCCGTCATACAGACGAACCTCCGCGGCACGTTCACGCTGCTCGAAGCCGCCCGGCGGCACAAGATCGCGCGCTTTGTCCACGTCTCCACCGACGAGGTCTACGGCAGCCTGGCGGCGCCGCTCGAAGCCACCGAGGATTTCCCGCTCAACCCCAGCAGCCCGTACTCCGCCTCGAAAGCCGGCTCCGACCTGCTGGCGCGCTCCTACTTCGTCACCTTCCGCCTGCCGGTGGTGATCACCCGCGCGTCGAACAACTATGGCCCGTACCACTTTCCCGAAAAGCTGATCCCCCTGATGATCACCAACGCCTTCGAGGACCGCGCGCTTCCGGTCTATGGCGACGGCATGCAGATTCGAGACTGGCTCTACGTGGAAGACCACTGCCGCGGCATCCTCGCCGTCCTGAACCAGGGGCGCGAGGGCGAGATCTACAACATCGGGGGCAACCGCTCGCTGCCCAACCTGGAAGTGGTCCACAAGGTTCTGCAAATCACCGGCAAGCCCGAATCGCTGATCCGTTATGTGACCGATCGCCCCGGGCACGACCGCCGCTACGCGCTATCGAGCGAGAAACTGATGCGCGAAACCTCCTGGCGCCCCGTCATGGATTTTGAGACCGGGCTGGCCCGGACCATCGAGTGGTACCGCACGAATGCATCCTGGGTGGCACATGTACGCAGCGGCGAGTACCGCACCTACTACGAAACCCAGTATGGCGGCCGCTGAAGGGGCCGGGGCGGAGTGCCCCGCGGGCGAGCCGGTGTGGCGGTGTGTCCATGCGCGTCGCCATTGAGGCAGCCCCACTGTCTCTCTCCAGCGGCGGGCTCCTGCGCTACACCACCGAGCTGAGCCTGGCAATGGCCCGCGGCTTCGCCGGCGACGAATTCTTCCTGGTTTCGGACCAACCCTTCGACATGCCCCGCGACGCGCCGCCCAATCTCAAGCGCGGCGGCGGCCCGCGCAACGCCGCCGAGCGGCGCTGGTGGCTGTGGGGCCTCACGCGCGAGCTGTCGCGGCTCGCCTGCGACCTCTTTCACGGCCCCGATTTCGCGGTGCCTTATCTGGCCAGCCGCCCCAGCGTCCTGACTCTGCACGACCTCTCGCCGTGGATGGATCCGCACTGGCACCGCGACGCGGGCCGAGTCAGGCGCCGCACTCCGGTGTTGATCGAACGGGGGATCGCGACCATGATCATCACGCCAACCGAACTGGTGCGCCGGCAGGCCATCGAGCGTTTCCACCTGCGTCCCGACCGCGTGGTGGCCATCCCCGAAGCCGCCGCCGGGTGGTTCCATCCGGTCGAATCCGCACCCGCCGCCCCCTACTTCCTTTCCGTGGCCACGCTGGAACCGCGCAAGAACCTCCCGGCGCTGCTCGAAGCCTGGCGCGGGGTTCGCCGCGATCATCCTGTCGACCTGATTCTCGCCGGCCGGCGCCGCGCCGACTTCCCGGCGCCGGCCGAAGAGCCCGGCCTTCGCGTGCTCGGCGAAGTCGACGATACCGCTCTTCCGGCGCTCTACTCCGGGGCTCTCGCCCTGGTCTACCCGTCGCTCTACGAGGGCTTCGGCCTGCCGGTGCTCGAAGCCATGCAGTGCGGCGCTCCGGTGGTGGCCTCGCGCGCCGTCGCCGAGGTCGCGGGCGATGCCGCCATCTACGCCGATACGGCTGAAGAGCTTGCCCGGGCGCTGCGCGAGCTGGCCGACCGGCCCGACCTCGTAACCGATCAGCGCGCCCGCTCGCTCGCCCGAGCCCGCAACTTCTCCTGGGAGCAGACCGCGCGCCTGACTCACGAAGTCTACCTCGAAGCCCGGAGGCGTTTTGCCGATTGAACCGCCATCCGCGCTGATGCTGGCTCCCGAGACCCCTTACCCGATGGCCGGCGGCGGGGCCTTGCGGACCGCCTCGCTGCTCCACTATCTGGCCCGCACCCGGGCCGTCGACCTGATCGTCTTCCGCCAGCCCGGCGCGCCCGATCCCGCGGCTCAACTTCCCGCCGGCCTGGTGCGCCGCGTCTTCGTGCTGGACCTGCCCGCCCACCGCCGCGACTCCGTAGCCCGCGCCCTGCGCAACTCCCTGCGCATCGCGCGCCGGGTGCCGCCGCTGGTGGATCGCTTTTCCGGTTTCGGGCGGCAGATCGAAGACGCGCTCGGCGGCCGCCGTTACGAGATCGGCGTCATCGAGCACTTCTGGTGCGCGCCTTACTGCGAACAGATCTCGGCGGTGTGTTCCCGCACGGTCCTCGATCTGCACAACATCGAGTCGCACCTGCACCAGCGCTGCGCCGCCGTCGAACCCCCTGCGGCGGCCTTCGCCCATCGCGTCTTTGGCCGCGCGTCGCTCCAGCTCGAGGAGCAGTGGCTGCCGCGCTTCTCCAAAGTCCTCGCCGCTTCGGAAGAGGACGCCGGGCGCGCCCGCCGGATCGCGCCCGCGGCGCAGGTCCTGGTGTACCCCAATGCTCTGCCCTCGGTCCGGCAATCCCCGGAGACTGACGCCAACACCGAGGCCATCGCTTTTTCGGGCAACATGGAATACCACCCCAACCTCTCGGCGGTGCGCTTCTTCGCGGCCGAGGTCTGGCCGCGTCTCCGCGAACGGCATCCCCAACTGGTCTGGCGGCTCATCGGCAAGAACCACGAAGCGATCCGCCGCTTCACTGACGGGGACGCGCGTATCGAAGTCACGGGTCCCGTGGACGACGCGATCGGTGAGCTGGCGCGCGCGCGGATCGCGGTGGTGCCCCTGCTCGCCGGCAGCGGCACCCGCCTGAAGATCCTGGAAGCCTGGGCCGCCGGCCTCCCCGTGGTGTCCACCACCATCGGCGCCGAAGGCCTGCCCGTCCGTGACGGCGAACACCTTTTGCTGGCCGATGGCGCTCCAGCGTTCATCGCGGCCGTTTCCCGGCTGTTGGGGTGCGCTTCTCTTCGCGAACAAATAGGCCATGCGGGCAGGCTGTTGCTGGAGAAGGAATTTACATGGGAAAGCGCGTGGCGGAATTTGGAATTTTGAATTAACCTGAGAGAAAGAGGGCTCTGCCTTCACAATGAATAACGAAGAATGACTAACGAAGACCTCGACCAGATTCGCGCTCTGCTGCGCGAAGAGATCCGCGGGGAGATCGCCGCCTCCGAACAACGCATGGCCCCTCTGCTGCGCGAAGAGATCGCCGCCTCCGAACAACGCATGGCCGCTCTGCTGCGTGGGGAGATCGCCGCCTCCGAACAACGCATGGCCGCTCTGCTGCGCGAAGAGATCCGCGAAGAGATCGCCGCCTCCGAGCAACGCATGACCGCCCGCCAGGACCGCGCCGTCGAGATGATCGCCGGCGAAATCTCCTCGCTGCGCGAGGACATGAATCATCGCTTTGAGGCCGTGGACCGCCGCTTCGAGGTGCTGGACCGCCGCACCGAACGCATCTCCGAATCCATGGCAGCCATGACGCGCTGGGCCGACAAGCTGGACCGCGACAGCCTGAGCCTCACCGGCACCCAGGCCGCCCAGCAGCGCGCCATCGACGATCTCGCCGCACGCGTCAACCGAATCGAACGCGAGCTCCGTCCCGGCCAGCAACAGTAAATACCGTACCGTGTCTACACACCCATCTCCGCCGCCCCGCGGCTCTCGGCGTGCTCTGATTTCCGCAAGTCACTGGTGCAGGCGATTGCTGGAGAAGGAGTTTACATGGGAAAACGCCTGTCGAAAATAGAATATTTAACACAGCGGCGGGTCATTTCGGTCCGCTATACTGGTACGGTCCATGCGTTTTGCGGTTGATGCTCACGCCATAGGACGCCACCTCACCGGCAACGAGGTTTACGTTCGAAGCCTGTTGAACGCGCTTGGCGCCCAGGATCGGGATGACGAGTTCGTCGCCTACGTCTCAGCCCTGGACGCCTGCCGCTATATTCCGTCGCGCATCCGCACCCGGCTTGTGGCCGCCAATCCCTTTTTCCGGCTGGGTTTCGACCTCGCGATGAAGGTCCGGCAGGATCGTCCCGACCTGCTGCACGTCCAATACACCGCGCCCATCGGCTGCCCGGTGCCGGTAGTGGTGAGCGTGCACGACGTCAGTTTCCTCGAGCACCCCGAGTACTTCACCCGCGCGCGCGCCCGCCAGTTGCAGGCCACCGTGGGCCGCACGGTCCGCCGGGCCGTAAGGATCCTCACCGGAAGCGAATTCTCGCGGCACTCCATTCTCAAGGTCTACGGCGATCTCGACGAAGACAAGGTCGTGGTGGTGCCCAACGCGGCGGCCTCCGGATTCCGCCCGCTCTCGCGGGAGGGCGCCTTCGCCACAGTGCGGGAACTCTTCCACATTCGGGCGCCGTTCCTTCTCTCGGTGGGCGATCTCCAGCCGCGCAAGAATCAAATCGGCCTCATCCGGGCCTTCGCACGCCTGGTCCGCGCCCACCCGCAGCTCCGGCAGAACCTGGTGCTCGCCGGCAAAGAGACGTGGTTCGGCAGCCGCGTCCACGAAGCCGCGCGCGAATCCGGCGTGGAGGACCGCATCCAGTTCGTCGGCTTCGTCTCCGATGACGATCTGCTCCAGCTCTACAACGCCTGCGACCTCTTCGTCTTCCCGTCTTTCTACGAGGGCTTCGGATTGCCCGCGCTGGAGGCCATGGCCTGCGGCCGGGCCGTGACCTGCTCGGCCACCTCAGCGCTGCCCGAAGTGGTGGATGGCGCCGCCATCCTGTTCGATCCCTACGCCACAGACGAGATCGTGCGCGCGATCGCCGATCTGCTGCTGGATGCCGAGCTCCGGACGCGCATGGAGCGGCTCGGCCAGCAACGCGCGGCGCACTTCAGTTGGCAAAAGACCGCGGAGAAGACGCTCGAAGTCTTCCGCGAGGTCGTCGATCGACCGCGTGTTTCCGTGCACGCCGGTTCCGCCACCGTCGCCCGATGAAGCGAATCCCCCTGGCGGTCCTGTTGTTTTCCGCGGCGGCGGCAGCCCAGACCGGCTTCCCCTTCACCGACGAAACGCTGCACTACAGCATCAACTGGCCCAGCGGCTTGAGCCTTGGAGACGCCACCTTCACGGCTCACAAGACCGCCTCCGGCTGGTCGTTCGACGCCACCGCCGACGCGGGCGTTCCCGGCTTTTCCATCTCCGACAAGTTCCACTCCTCCGCCACCGCCGTTCCCTGCTCGCTCGAGCTGACGCGCGACCTCTCGCACGGCAAGAAGAAGACGCGCGAGAAGACCACGTTCGATCAGGAAAAAGGATCGGCGCACCGCGTCACCACGCTTCCCCAGGACGGCGGCGTAACCGATCTCACCACCCACACCTGCGCCCGCGACGCCCTGGCCTTCGTGTACTTCGCGCGCCGCGAAATGGGCCAGGGACGCGTGGCTCCGGCCGAGCAGGTCTACCTCGGCGCCGCCTACTCGGTGCGCCTGGAATACACCGGCGCAATGACCATCACGGCGGATGGCAAGCCGGCCGTCACGGACCACGTCAACGCTTCGGTCAAGGGCCCCCAGTCGAACGTCACTTTCGAAATCTTCTTCGCGCGCGATGCCGCCCGCACGCCGCTGCTCGTCCGCGTGCCACTGGCACTGGGCACGATCTCCGTCGAGCTGGTGCGCTGAAATGCGCGTGGCCTTTTTCTCGCCGCTGCCGCCGGCGCGCAGCGGGATCGCCGATTATGCCGAGGCCCTCGTCCGGCACCTCGCCCCGCTGGCCGATCTGGAAGTTTTCTCCAGCGCCGAGAAGCCCTTCGACCCCGCGCGCTTCGACGCCATCCTCTATCACCTGGGCAACAACGGCTTCCACGATTTCGTCTACGAAGCCGCCCTGCGCCATCCCGGCGTGGTGGTGATGCACGAATCCAACCTGCACCACCTGGTCGCCCACCTCACCATCAAGCGCGGCGATTGGGACGCCTACGTCCGCGAGTGCGAATACAACGGCGGCGAAAAAGCGCGGGAGTTCGCCGAGCGCGTCCGCAAGCTGGAAACCGGCCCCGATTACGATCTCCCCATGACGCGCCGCCTGCTCGAAAGCTCGCGCGGCGTCATCGTCCACAGCCGCTTCATGGAGGGTGAGATTCGCGCCGCCGGTTTCACCGGCCCGATTGCCGTGATCCCGCACGGCGCCTGGATTCCGGAAGCCGACCGCAACGGTTTTCGCCACAAGCTGGGCCTCGACGAGGCCACGCCGCTGATCGGCATCTTCGGCTTCCTCAAGCCTTACAAGCGCATTGCGGAATCCCTGCGCGCCTTCCGCCGCGTCGTGCGGCTCACGCCCAACGCCCGCATGATCCTGGTGGGCGAGCCGCATCCCGAATTATCCATCGAGCCGCTGATCCGGTCCATGAGCCTCTCCGCCAACGTGCGTGTGCTGGGCTTCACGCCGATCGAAGATTTCGTCGGCTACCTGGCCGCCTGCGACATCGTGCTGAACCTCCGCTACCCGACCGTGGGCGAAAGCTCGGGCACGCTGCTGCGTTCGCTGGGCCTCGGCAAGGCGGTCCTGGTTTCCGAGGTCGGCTCCTTCGCCGAATTTCCCGAAGACGTGTGCCTGAAGGTTCCCGTCGGCCCCGGGGAAGAGAACCTGATCTTCGAATATCTCAACCTCCTTGTCTCGCGCCCCGAAGTGGCCAAACAGCTCGGCGCGCGCGCCAAGGCTTGGGTGGCCGAAACCTGCAACTGGCCGACCGTGGCCCGGCAGTACGCCGAGTTCCTCGCCGGACGACAGCCTTCCGTCGCCGTTCCTCCACCCGAACCTCGGCCCGAACCGGACGAGCGGCCGCCCGCACCCGATCTCGAAGCCTGGTCCGCGAGCCCGGAATCCCGCACCTACCTGGAAACCCACCAGACGCGGCTGGTCAAGACGCTTGAAATCACGCCTCCCGGCGGCCCCTCGGACCGCATCCTGGAGATGGGCGCATACATGCAAATCACTCCGGCCCTCAAGAGCCGGCTAGGTTACGGCTACGTGCGCGGCTGCTACTACGGCCGGCTCGGCCGCGTCGATCACAAGACCGTCACGTCCGCCGAAGGCGAGCCCTTTGAATGCGACATCGACCACTTCGACGCCGAAAAGGACCGCTTCCCGTACCCCGACGCCTGGTTCTCCACGGTCCTCTGCTGCGAGCTGATCGAGCACCTGTTCGAAGACCCCATGCACCTGATGAGCGAGGTCAACCGCATCCTGAAACCCGGCGGCCACCTGGTGCTCACCACCCCCAACATCACCGGCCTGCGGGCCCTATCCGCCATTCTCCAGGGCTACCACCCCGGCTTCTTCCCCGCCTACATCCGCCCGGCGCAATCCGGCGAAACGGAAGCCCGCCACAATCGCGAGTACACGCCGCGCGAGATCCACCGGCTGCTCGAAAACTCCGGCTTCGAGGTGGCGCGTCTCGAGACCGGCGAATTCCGCGACGTTCCCCATCCCGAATTCGGCTGGGTGATCCACCTGCTCGAGCGCTACCGGCTGGAAACCGATCTGCGCGGCGACGGCATCTACGCGGTGGGCCGCAAGACCGCTCCCGTCGAAGAGCGCTACCCCGAGTGGCTCTACTCATGATCGCGGCGTTCCTGAACCCCGACGTCCGTTTCGACCCGGCCACGCATATCGGGCACACCACTTTCCAACTGCGCAACGACTCTGCCGAGACCTGGCGCCCCTCGGAAGGCTTCGCCGTCAGCTATCACCTCTACGATGCCGAAACCGGCGCCGTCATCGCCGACGGCCCGCGCCTCCAATCGGGCCGCGACATCGCTCCCGGCGAAACCTTCCCCGTGACGCTCGATCTCGCCGTGCCCGAGGAGCCCGGCCGCTACCAGTTCTTCGTGTCCCCCATGCGCGAAAACGGCGGCTGGCAGTACGAACAGGGCCGGCCGTTCCTCCTGATCGAGGCCACCCCCTCCGCGATCACTCGCGTGCGCATCGCCACCCCCGCCACCCTGCGGCGCGAGAACGCCCTGCGCGCCATCGTCCGCGCCGTCACCTTTCCGGTGCTGGCCATCTGGCGCAACCGAGGCCTCATCCGCGTGATGGTCCGCCGCGATATTCTGGGCCGTTACCGCGGCTCGTTCGGCGGCGGCTTCTGGACCGTCATGAACCCGCTGCTCCTGATGCTGACGTACTTCTATGTTTTCGGCGTGATCCTCAAGTCGCGCTTCCCCGGCGACCCCAGCAGGTCCGGCTTCGCCCTATACTTCCTGGCCGGCATGCTCCCCTGGCTGGCCTTTAGCGAAGCCGTGGGCCGGTCCCCCAGTGTTATGCTGGAGCATCGCAATTTTGTGAAAAAGGTGGTCTTCGCGGTGGAGACGCTGCCCGTGAACCTGGTAGCCTCCGGTCTCGTCAGTGGCCTGTTTGCCGCGCTTCTTTTCTGCGCCGTCCTGCTGGTGGTCCGCCATGGCATCCCGCTCACCGTGCTGTGGCTGCCGGTGCTGCTCATCCCGCAACTTCTCTTCACCGCCGGCCTGAGCTGGTTCCTGGCGGCCCTCGGCGTGTTCGTGCGCGACCTCGGCCAGATCCTCGGCTTCCTCCTCACCATCTGGTTCTTCGCCACGCCCATCTGCTATCCCGAGGAGTCCATGCCGGCCGCGCTGGCGCCGCTGCTCGCGAAGAACCCCATGTACGTGCTGGTGCGAGGCTACCGCGCCATCCTCTTGCAGAGCCACGCCCCGGCATTCGGTTCCCTCTGGAAATTCTGGCTGCTGGCCGCCGTGGTGTTCGTGCTGGGCCACGCCTGGTTCTACAAGTTGCGCAAATCCTTCGCCGACCTCCTGTGAACCATGCGGCCGCTACTCCAAAAAATCGCCGCCGTGCTGCTCACCTACGGCCCCTGGGGAGTGCTCCTGCTTAGCGCCATCGATTCCGTGGGTGTTCCGCTTCCCGCCGCCATGGATGTCTGGGTGATCGGCGTGGCGGCCGCCAGCGCCAAAGCGCCGCGCGAAGCCTGGCTCACCGCGCTGATGGCCGTGGTGGGATCGGTCTGCGGCAACATCATTCTCTTCAAAGCCGCCGAACAGGGCCGCCGCCTGTTCGGCAAGGGCGAGCCCGAGCCCGGCAAGCGCCAGCGGTTCCAGGAATGGTTCAACCGCTACGGACTCCTGACGGTTTTCGTGCCGGCCGTCACGCCCTTCATCCCGTTGCCGTTGAAGGTCTTCGTGATCTCGGCCGGCGCGCTGCGCACGTCGCTCCCCAAGTTCCTCGGCGTAATCCTTCTGGCCCGCGTGATCCGCTATTTCGGCGAAGCCTGGCTGGGCCTGCAACTCGGCGCCGACGCCCAAGGCTTCCTCACGCGCAACGGCTGGACCCTGGCCGCCATCGCCGTCGCCATGAGCCTGGCGCTGTACTTCCTGATCCGCTACAACGACGCGCGGCGCCCCGCTCCCCGTCCCCCGGTATCGTAACTACGGCGACGAGACCTGGATCCCCACCAGGTTTCCCACCGCGTCCCAGGTGTACTGAATCGTCAGGCCGCCGGCATACGACGCCTGCGTCAACCGATTCAGCGAGTCGTAGGTAAACGTGCCCGTGCTGTTGGGCTGGAATCCGGAGCCGATGATCGAGAGCAGGCCGCTGGCCGCCGATTGCGCGTTGCCCGCCGCATCCGTCGCCGTGACGCGGATCACGGCCGTGCGGCTCGGCGCGATGTCCGGCGGCACAGCCCAGTCGAGCCCCTGCGCGTTGCCGCTCAAGCCTGCCGCAATGGCCGACGGGAACGTCTGGCCCCCGTCGGTCGAGAGCGCCACATCGTGAGTCGCCACCCCCACGTTGTCGTCGGATTGCCACTGGATGTGGTACGAAGTCCCGCCCACGATCACCTCTCCGCCCGTAGGCTGCACCAGGGTGATGACTGGAGCTTCGGTGTCGGTCTTCGTGCAGGCGCTGGTGTCGTCTTGCAGCGCCACGCGATAGCTGCCGGTGTTCACCGCGTTGAGATCGCGCACCAGCAGCGAGTAGGTCCCGCCGGCCGGCAGGACGTACTTCAACAGCCCGCTGCTGCTGGTCGTCAGCCGGTTCCCGGCGGGGTCGTACAGCTCCACATACGGAGAGTAAGTGCCGGTCCGCTGGGTCAGCTTCACGTCGGCCTGGTGTCCGCCACTGCCCGTGAAGGTGAACAAGTCCAGTTGCCCAGGCAAGTTCACCGCCCGCAAGGTGGTCTGCCCGCAGGTCAGGGCCACGGGATCGCACGGATGGTTCGGCCGTTGATAGGCCAGGTTGAACGTTCCAGTCTCGCCGTTGGTGGTCGACGGGCTCACCACCACCAGGTAGTTCCCGTCCACGCCGGCCTTCTGCGTAATGTCGGATGTCTGCGCGAGGCGCGTTCCATCGGGCTGAAACAGCTCCACCTGCGGCGAGAAATTGTCCGACAGCCTGGTGAAGATCAGCCGCATCACGTCGCCCGCACCGGCGTTCGCCGTGTAGTAACGGAATTCGTTCGCAGGCGTGAGCGACGCCACCGCCGAGCCGCCGCAGGCCAGCGGAGCACTGCCCGCCGGGTTGTTCAATAGCTGCCAGGCCAGCGAGTACGCGCCGCCCGTTCGCGCCACCGAAGCGCCTACCACCACCGTGTAGGTCCCGCCGGTCGATACCTTGCGCGAAAGCTGTCCGGCCTCGGTATCCACCCGCTGGCCGGTGGGATCGTAGAGATCCATCTGGGCCGTGAAGCCCGCGGTGAACGATACGGCGCGCACCGACAGCACATCGCCCACGCTGGCGGTCATGCTGAAAGAATCGAACGGCCGCGTGCCGCTCACCGCGCCGCTCACCGTCTGCCCCTGGGGAGCCGTCGCCGCGCAGGCGGGTGTCAGGAGATCCACGCCGATCGGCGCGCCGGACGCCCGCCCGCTGTTATCCAGCGCCACCACCGTGTACAGGCCGCCCGCCGCCTTGGCCACGTCCACGCCGACGAAGCTGCCGGAAACCGGCTGCCCGACGGGATTGCCTTGCGCATCGTACACCCCCAGCGCCGGCTGCAGGGCTCCGGTCTCGTCGATCAGCCGCACGCTGAAAGCCTGTCCCGGCGCCGCGTTGTAAGTGAACTCGGGACTATCCAGGGGCTTCGAGAAGATTCCCGCCGCGACCGCGCCGCAGCTCAGCGCCGGCGCGGCGGTGCTGCACGCTCCGTTCACCCGGACCAGCGACAACGAGTAAGATCCCGACTGCGAATTGTCGCGGGCATCGGACATGATGACGGTGTACGTGCCCGCCGCCGCGACACCGAAGTTCAGCGGCGAAAGGCTTGTCAGGTTGGCCGTTTGCAGGTTGTTTCCCTGCGCATCGTAGATATCCACGTGCGGCACGAACAGGCCGTTGGGGTCGCTGCTCAGGAGCCGCAGCATGAACTTGTCGTTGGCGCCGGCCGCAAACTGGTAGGAGTTGGTGTCCAGCAGGCCCTGAAGCGAATCGTCGATGCTCTTGCCGCAGGGCAGCGTCTGCGCGCCCGGGCAGGGCCGGTTGAGCCGCACCATGGTGATGGCATACTGCCCGGTGTTGAGCCCGGTGGCTCCATCCTCCGCCAGGACTGTATAGGAGCCGGGTGCGGACGTGGTTGCGGTGAACGTCACGGTGACAATCAGCCGCCCCGTCAACGTCGGCTGCCTGGCGATCGTTCCGGTTATCCGATTTCCCTGGGGGTCGTACACCTCGACCACCGGCACCAGCGTGGAACTCGTATTGACCGGCGCAGTCCGGATCGAGACCACGTCGCCGGCGGCGATGTTCGAAATGGAGTAAGAGTCGGTCCCCAGGGGCGATGCGATATTCCCGGATAGCAGTGCGCCGCAGGCCAGGCTTTTGGCGGCGCAACCCCCGTTGATTTTGGTTACCGCCAGCACATACCCCCCGGTCGAATTGTGCGGATCCAGCACCACGATGGTGATCGAACCGTCGGCCGTCACCGGAAAATTGAAAATGCCCAAGCCGCCGGTAGCCGTGTCCCTGAACCCCACTTGCTGTCCGGCATTCGAGTATATGACCATCCCCACATCGTAGGTTTTTCCCACGGTGCCGACCTGGGCCAGACGCGCGGAAAGCATATCGCCGGCCTTTGCCGGGAACTCATAACTGAACATCTGCAAGACGTCGGTGATCTTGCCTTGCTGCGAAACCCCGCAGCTCAGGGCGGGCGCCGCGCACGCTTTGTTGAGAAACGTAAAGGTCACCCGGTAGGAGATTGGCGCATTGCTGAAATTCTGCAATTTGATCTGATACTGCCCGTCGAGGCTGAGGTCGTACTCCGCCGCGAAAGTGGCGCCCGCTGCAAGCGGATCGGAAGCAGAATTCTGTCTCGCCGTCACGGTCCGGTTATTCCGGTCCACCAACGTGATGGTCAATATTGCCGCGGGATCCGTTCCGATGTACACAACCCGGATCGCGACCGAATCTCCGGGCTGCAAGGTGGGGTTGACGAAGTCATAGAAGTCGGTGATCGTCGGGCTGACGATCCCATCCTTGAAGTCGCCGCAATTCAAGGAGGCGAGCACGCCCTGCGCCTGCGCCGCCGTCACCGCGGCAAGTCCCAACAATAGGGCCTGGGGACAGACGGAACGAATCCTCGTTCTCATCGTTCCCTCCTGCCCGTGGCGAACAGGCAACTCGCGACGCCGTCCACGAAACACGCCCCCGCCCCGGAAAGCTGGGGCACCAAAGCCGGATTCGGCGCCGCCGGGTCGGCCGACGATGGCAGCGTCAACCGCAGGTCGGGCACCAGAAAGCCGCTGCCCGTGAACACCAGCCCATTGCCGTCGTCGATCCACCCCGCTTCGCCGCGCTCCCGGAAGGAGTTCTCCACGCCCTCGCTGCTCGCCGCCAGCCGCCCCAGGGGATCGTACCGGTAGCGGTTCACCACGCCCGCGGCCGGATTCGAAAGCGCCACCACGTTGCCGTCGCCGTCGAAGTGGTAGAAGTACACCGTTCCATCGTCTGTCACTTTCCACAGCAGGCCCAGCCCCCACACGTACCACGCGACCGGCGCGCCCGAGCCGTCGGTCTCCATTTCCATTCGCGGCCCCGCGGCGGAAGCGTAGTACGAGTAGTGCCTCTCGGTGCCGTTCACGTTGCGCACGGTGCGCAGCCCGGTCGAATCGTACGCATACGTCGTCGGATTATCGCCGCCCAAGCCCTGCAACCTGCCGAACGGATCGTAGGCAAACGACACGTTGCGCCCGCCCTGGATCGCCGACAGGTTCTCCCGAGCATCGTACTGATAGGTCTCGCCATCGCCGCGGCTCACCGGATGCCCCGCCGCATCGAACTGGTACGTATACCCGGCCGCCGCCAAGGGCGCGGTCGAAGGCTCCAGCGCGCTCACGCCCGTGCGATTCCCGTTGGCATCCGCGGTGTAGCGGTACCCCGCCACCGGCGATCCATCGGGCCCCGTGCTCACGATCGCCCGCAGCCGCCGCGCCGTGTCGTATTGATAAATCGTAATCGGCCCGCCCGAAACGCTGACGCTCACCGGCCATCCCGCCGCGTCGTAGCGGTACACCGCGAAGTTGCCCTGCCAGTCGGTGACCATGCTCAGGCGGTGCTGGTGGTCGTACTGATACTGGACCGTCTTGCCGCCCGGCATAGTCAGGCCGACTAACTGGCCGGCGGCGTCGTAAGTGAGCGTGTTGCCGAACGCATCCCCACAACTCAGGGGCGGTCCTATGTTACAGAACTGAAACGAGAGCAGCATGTCGAGCGTGGCGCTGCCCGAGGTCAGCTCACTGATCCGGTTATCCGCCGAGTAGCTGGCGCCCAGCACGCCGCCGCCCGGATCGGTGCGCGAAGAAACCAGCGCCGCGCCGTTATACTGATACGTCCACGTGGCGCCCAGAGCGTCGATGAACGTCCCGAGCAGCCCGTCGCTGGTGTACTGATAGCTCTGCTTGTTCCCCACGGCGTCGGTGATGCTGGTGATCTGCTCCGCCGCGGAGCGGGTCGCCGTCACCGTCCCGCTCGCCGGATTCGTCACCCCCACCAGGTTCCCCGCCGCATCGTACTTGAAGGTCCACACGTTGCCGTTGGGATCGGTGATGTGCGCCGGTCCCGCGCTGGTGTAATCGGCCGACCAGCTTTTGCCCGCCCCGTCGGTGGTGCCCGTGAGGTTCCCGTTCGCGTCGTAGCTGAACTTCGATGTCTCGCCCGCTCCGTTCACCACCGACGTGCGCCGCCCCGACGCATCGTAGGTGTACGAGACGCGGTTGCCGTTGGCATCCGTAACCGAAAGCAGCAGCCCGGCGGCGCTCGATCCGTACAGCGTGGCATTGCCGTTGCCGTCCGTCACGCGGATCTGCGCCGGGCTTTGCGGAATATCGTACGCGCGCGTCAACGCCGTCGTGGTAACGCTCGCGACGAAGCCGTATCCCGGGTCGCCGGCATAACCGATCGTGAAGGCCCCCAACGAAACCAGGTTCCCCGAGCCGTCGTACTGATACGCCACGGTGTTCCCGCCGGCATTCGTCTGCTGCGCCAGGTGGCCGTCGCCGGTGTACGAATAGCTCAGCGTGCGCCCGGCCGTGTCGGAGACAGACGCGATGTGCCCGCTGCCATCGTACGAGAACTGGATCTTGGTGCCCCGGTAGCGTGCCGCCGCCAGGCGCCCCGCATTGTCGTAATCCAGCGATACGCGCGGCGTCCCGGAATCCTGAATCGCCAGCAAGCGGCCATCCGCGCTGAACACGCGGCTCGCGGTGGAAGCCGGGCTGCGCAACGTGAGCGTGCCGTCGCTGTTCTTCACCAGCGCATCGGTGGTGGCGGTCAGGGCGAAATAACTGCTCGCGCCCGGCACCGCCGCCGCGAACCGGTCGATTCGCCCCGACCCGCGCCGCAGCACGAGATTGCCGTCGGCGTCCGCCGTCAGAGTCTCGCCCAGGTTGAACGCCCACCCGATGCCGAACGGCCCCGCGCTCGTATCGTCCATGTTGTAGGAGCGCTCGAGGGCGAACCCGCCGCCGAACGCCAGGTCGGTCGCGCGCAGATACAGCGCGAGGTTCGAAAGGTTCACGTAAACCTGCGGATTCCCCGCGCCCACCACATCGTAGGCGGTGAACCGGTTCTCGGCCGGACCTCCGAATCCGGGCTGTGCGCAGTCACGGCAGGCGCTTTGGGCCGTGGTGCGCATCAGCAACAGGAGACCAATGATAAACCAGAACCGATAGGAAATGGCGCACCTCTATATAGGGTGGGTGAACTTGGCGCAACGCCCGCCCTGCTCCCTGAGTTTACCAAAGCTACAATATGGAGATAACGTAACCCGCGTCCACCCATGCCCAAGCGAATCGCGATTGTCGAAGACGAGGCCGAGCTCGCCTCACTCATCGACTACAATCTCACGCACAACGGCTACCACACCCAGATCCTGCCCGGTTCCCATTCCACTCTCAAAAGCCTGGAGCAGGCGCGGCCCGACCTGATTCTGCTGGACGTCATGCTCCCCGAATTGGACGGCTTCGAGCTGTGCCGCCAGATCCGCCAGTCCCCCGTCCTCGCGCGGATCCCCGTCCTGTTCCTCACGGCGCGCTCCGACGAAGTGGACCGCGTGCTGGGCCTCGAGCTTGGCGGCGACGACTACATGACCAAGCCGTTCAGCCCCCGCGAGCTGATCGCGCGGGTGAAAGCGCACCTGCGCCGCGGGGAGATGGACGCCGAACCCGAAACTCTGGGCAGCGGCCCGTTCCGCCTGGACCGCACCGCGCGGCGCGTGTTCCTCGGCAACCGCGAGTTGGCCCTGACCTCCACCGAGTTCAACCTGCTGGAATTCTTCCTGGCCCACCCCGGCCGCGCCTACAGCCGCGAGCAGCTTCTCGAATCGGTGTGGGGCGAGCAGCGCTACGTGACGCCCCGCACGGTGGATGTGCACGTCCGGCGGCTGCGCGAGGAGATCGAAGAGCAACCCGACAGCCCGCGCCACCTCACCACCGTGCGCGGCTTCGGCTACCGTTTCGAGGAATCCGAATGACCGGCCGAATCTTTCTCAAACTGATCCTGGGCGTGCTCTGCCTGCTGCTGCTGGCGCTGTTCACGGTGGATTACTACGCTACCCAGGTGGCCCAGGATTCGTACATCCAGAGCCTCGTGCAGCAACTGGCCGACAAAGGCCGCATGTTGGCCGTCTCTCCGCCCGGTCCCATGGCGCTCGATGCCGAATACGCCCGCCGCCTGGCGGAGGCCGCGGGCGGACGCCTCACCGTGGTGCAGTCGGATGGCAAGGTGCTGGTGGATTCGGAAGCCGACGCGGCCACCATGGAGAACCACAGCAACCGCCCCGAGCTGAGGCAGGCCTTTCACGGCCAGGTCGGATGGATCAAGCGCCACAGCCCCACCATCGGCATCGACTTCCTGTATGTGGCCGTACCGCTGCCGGGCGGGGCCGTCCGCCTGGCTGTTCCCACCACGGAAATCGATCGGCAGGTCAATCGGATTCGCGGCAAGATCCTGGTCAGCACCGCGCTGGCCTTCCTTCCGGCCATTGCCATTGCGGCGGTGTTCTCGCGCTGGGTCTCCCGCCGCCTGGGCACCGTGATGACGCACGCCACGGAGCTGGCGCGCGGCAACTTCCGCGCGCGGCTGGCGGGCAGCAGCGCAGGCGTATTCGGACAGCTCAACCAGACCTTGAACGAAACCGCGCGCAACCTGCAAAAGACCGTCGAGCAGCTCCAGCGCGAGCACGCCGAGCTGGAACGCGTGGAGCGCATCCGCAAGGACTTCGTGATCAACGTATCGCACGAGCTGCGCACGCCCCTCGCCTCCATCCAGGGCTACGCCGAAACGCTGCTCGACGGCGCGCTCCACGATCCCGAGCACAATCTGCGTTTCCTCGGCATCATCCGCCACAATGCCGAGCGCCTGGCTCGGATTACCGACGACCTGCTTTCGCTTTCCCGCATCGAGCAAAAGCGCCAGAAGTTCGAGTTCGAACCCCACATGGTCAACAGCCTGCTCGAGGATGCCATCGACCTGGTCCGGCCCATGGCGCTCAAGAACCAGATCGCGCTCGAACTGGATCCGGCGCCTCCCGGCACCGAAGCCTGGTGCGACACCGAAGCCGTGTCGCAGATCCTGAGCAACCTCCTGGACAATGCCATCAAGTACACTTCCTCCGGCGGCCGCATCACCGTGGGGGCGCGTCCCGGGGCAACCCACATCGAGGTCTTTGTTCGCGACACCGGCATGGGCATTCCCCCAGAGGATCTGCCGCGCCTCTTCGAGCGCTTCTATCGCGTGGACAAGGCCCGCTCCCGCGAGATGGGCGGCACGGGCCTGGGCCTTTCCATCGTCAAGCACCTGGTGGCCGCGCACGACGGATCGATCCGCGTGGAGAGCCGCCCGAATGAAGGCTCCACGTTCTTTTTCACACTTCCGGTGGACGAGCCGTCCCCCGCCGCCCAGCAGCTTAATCCCGAATTCACTGCGCCTTAACCGATCTGTAACAATGAGTGCTGTAGCTTGGATTCGTGGGGCGGGGATTCCTCCCGCCCAGGCAAAACCGGCATGAAAAAGATCCTGCTGATCGAAGACGACTCCGACCTCTTCTCGCTGCTCAAGTACAACCTCGAGAAAGAGGGCTTTTCCATGACGGGATTGCAGACCGGCAAGGGGGCCATAGAACTTTGCCGGCAGACGAAGCCGGACCTGATTCTGCTGGACATCATGCTGCCCGATTCCGACGGCCTGGATATCTGCAAAGGCATCCGCAAGGATCCGGACCTGGCGGCGATCCCCATCATCTTCCTGACGGCGCGCGCCAGCGAGACGGACCGCATCGTGGGCCTGGAACTGGGCGCCAACGATTACGTGGTCAAGCCGTTCTTCGTACGCGAGCTGATCGCGCGGATCAAGCTCCAGTTCCGGGGCGCCATCTGGGCCCAGACCGCAACGCCGCTGCGAGTGCTCGAATCGGGCGGGCTGGAGCTGGACCCGAGCAGCCGCCAGGTTCGCCTGAACCAGGCGCCGCTCTCGCTGACCGCCACGGAATTCCGGCTGCTCGAATTCCTGATGGCCCGTCCGGGCGTGGTCTTCAGCCGCGAGCAGTTGCTGAACGCGGTGTGGGGCCAGGACCGCGCCATCACCGACCGCGCCGTGGACGTCTACGTCCTGCGCCTGCGCCAGAAGATCGAACGCGACCCCGCCAGCCCGGTGCTGATCCACTCCGTCCGCGGCTTCGGCTACACCTTCGAACCGCGGCGCGCCATGGCCGGGGTGTAGCGCCGCGCGCTACTTCGTTCCCTCGCCCTTCCCAAACCGGTCCGCGATTTTGGCGAATTCGGCCCACGTAGAGACCATGCCGTACGTCGAGAGCCTGTTCCGCAGCTTGGACGCCACCGGCTCCGCGCTCCGGGGAATGACGTCCCCCGTGGCGGCCAGCATGTCCAGCAGCTTTCTCCGTTCTTTCTCCGCCGCCTCGTCCGGAATCAGGATGAACGTGTGATCCTCACGGCTGAACTTCTGGATCGCGAACAGTTCGTTCTGCAAGCCGGGTCCGGTGTTCTCGACGGACAGCACGATCAGGGCCGCCATCGAGATCAGGCTGACCACCACCCGGAGCCACTCGCTGTCTTCCAGTTCGAGGAATGGCACCACCGGCCACAGGCGCACGGCTTCGCGCGGATTGGACACCCCGATTGCCGGCATGGAAATCGACTGGAAGAATCGCCGCAGGGGTTCGTCCACCGCGCGCATGGGCAGCGACAGCCACCGCACCCGCTTCACTTCCGGATTGGGGGTGTCTTCCAGGGATTGAGCCGCTTCTCCGCCGAAATCGTGCAGGTAAAGGCAAAACCTCCCGTCTTTGGTCAGCGCCTCCAGGAGCACCCGCCGTGCCTCGGAATGTGTGGACGCCGCCTGGTACCGCTGGCGTTCCTCCTTCTTCGACGCGATGTACCACTCGGTGTATGCGTCGAGTGTCTTGAACCTGCGCCGCTGGCGCTCCTCCAGAGCCGGCCACAACGCCGCCGCCTCTTGCGCGTCCATCCCGGAATTCAGATACAGCTTCAGCAGGCTGTTGACCATGACGGGGTCGTCGGACAGCGCCTGAAGAAAGCGCACGATCTCATCCGCGGCCAGCGGATCCGGCAGTTGAACCGGCGGCGTCCTACGGTAGAAGGGCGCGGTATTCCGAACGGCGTACTGCGACAGATCGTCGCGGTCTATCCCATAGATCGACGCCCGCTCCCCGGTTGCGCGGTCGATCGCCGTCTTCGACTCCTGGATCGCCGCCATGACGTCGCGGCCGGCAATCCCTATGGCCGGATGCGGAGGATATGGGCTGGCGGGCTCGAAAAGGGCCGTCAGGAAGGCGGCTTCGACGTTGTCGTATCGCCTCAGGACATCCCGCAGCAACTTCTTGAGCGCCGCCTTGGGTTCACGCCAGGGTCCCGTATAGAAGGCGCCGTTGAAGCTTTTTTCATCCACCTGGAAAATCGTGCCGCTCGAGAGCGCGGCCACGAGCAGATCGTTGAATACATAACTGTGGCCCGGATCGTCCGGGTTGACCAGGACATGCGAGCCCGCCGGCAGACCGGCTAACATCGGCCGCAGGTCCGTGGCATAGCACTTTCCCGATGTGAGATATCCTTCGCATCGTTGCCGCGACGTGAAGACCGGGTAGATGGATTTTCCCTCCGCTTCGAAACGGGTCGGCGCGTACTGGTCCTCGCCGTGGGCCGTGCCGATCACGTAAACGGTGGTGGAAACGAGCGCCCGGTAGAACTCCAGAACGGCGCCGGGATCGGCGAGCGCACGCCGCATTTTCTCTTCCAGTTCGGCGGATGTCAGCTCGTCCGGCACGGTCGGAATCCCCCCAGCGTGGGCCGCGGGCGCGGTCCCTGGACAGTATCACACAACCCCGGACTCCACGGCTGGTATCATGGAGAAATGACGTTTTACCGCAGTTTACTAGCCGTGTGCCCAATCGCAATCCTCATGGCGCAGACGCCTCCGCCGAAGCCCGCGACGCCGCCCCAGCCGACCATCACGATGTCGATGCAGCCTCCCCCTTCGGTTCCCACGCTGGTGGTTCCTCCGGAGAAGGTCGTGATCGCGGTCGGAGAGCAGAAGATCACCTACGCGCAGTTCGAGTCCATCATCAACTCTCTTCCGGAACAGTATCGCGTGCAGGCTCGCGGGCCGGGCCGGAAGCAGTTCGCCGACAACCTGGTGCGGGTCCTGGTGCTGTCCGAAGAGGGGAAGCGGCGCAAGCTCGACGCATCCGATTCTTATAAAACGCAGGCGCAGTTTCAGGCCGCCAATGTGCTGGCCGGCCTGACCTTCGAGCAGATCACCAAAGAAGCCAAGATCGAGGAAGCCGATCTGCGGAAGTATTACGCGGAGCACCCGGCCGAATTCGAACAGGTTCACGCGCGTCACATCCTGGTTCGCATGCAGGGCTCGCCGGTGCCCGTGAAGCCGGGCGAGAAGGACCTCTCGGACGCCGAGGCTTTGGCCAAAGCCCAGGAGCTGCGGAAAAAGCTGGCCGCCGGGGCCGACTTCGCGACGCTGGCAATCACCGAATCGGACGACCAGGGCAGCGGCGCCAAGGGCGGAGATCTCGGATTCTTCCACAAGAATCAGATGGTGCCCTCATTCGAGCAGGCCGCATTTGCCATGAAACCCGGCGAGCTCAGCGAGCCTGTCAAGAGCCAGTTCGGATATCACCTGATCAAGGTCGAGGCGCACGAGACCAAGACCTTCGACGAGGCGCGGCCCGATCTGGAGAAGCACATGGGACCGGAGGCGGCTCAGAGGGCCATGCAGGCCCTGGAGCGGAGAAGCGCCGTAACCCTCGACCCGGATTTCTTCGGCCCCGCCGCCACGCCCGGGCCGCCGCCCGCACCGCCCGCTGTCAAGTGAAGACCACCAAGCTTCGCATCCCATGCCCGGCTTGCGGCTCCGGCAACGTATTTTACAGTTGCACGCCGAACTGCTGCTTCAACCACGTGTGCGCGGATTGCGGAGCGACCTTCGAACCCGCAACGAAAGCCGCGGGCGGCACGTTGTCCGGAGTGGCGCCGCCGGACCCGCTGCCGGAGGCGACCGATCCGACAACGGAGTGCGCCCGGTGCGACTCCACCGCCGTCTATGCCGCCGAGGACGGAACCGTGGTGTGCGGAAACTGCGGGGCGCGGCTAGAGCTGGAGATTACACAGACGTAAATTCCGCGGCCCCCTACTGTCCCTTGTGCGCGGCCCGGCTGCAGGCTTCCGCCGCCTGCGTCGGATCGATGGCCGTGTTCCCCTCCTCGAGGTAAGTGATCTTACCTTGCTTGTCCACCACGAAGGTGGAGCGGTTGGCCATTCCCTGTTCCGTGATCAGCACGCCGTACGCGGCCGCGACCTGCCGTTTGGCGAAATCGCTCAAGAGCGGGAACGTCACGTTGTTCTTCGCGGCGAATTCCCGTTGCGAGGGCGTGTTGTCGGTGCTGATCCCAAAAACCTTGGTGTCCGCTGCGTCAAATTTTGCCATACCAGCCTGGTAGGCGTTGACTTCCTTGGTTCAGCCACCGGTGAAGGCGGCGGGGAAGAAGGCCAGCACTACATTGGATTTCCCGCGGAAATCCGACAGGGTGACTCGGCCTCCGGTGGTAGCCGGCAGCGTAAAATCAGGCGCCATGTCACCCACCTTGAGGTTGGTGTGCGGCGGCGTGACGCCCTGACCGAACAGGCCAGCCGCGGCCAGCAGGCCGAACAGTAGTTTCTTCATGGTTGATTCCCTCCAGATGAGCTTGAGCCTAACATTGTCAGGGGTGGAAAGGCAATCGGGGAGAAGGGCAAGGTACAAACATTAAATCTGTTGCCAGACGGTCGCCGGGATGTTAGTGTTGTTATGACGTGGATTGATTTAGGGCGCTCGAGTTTGCCCAGCTAATTGCAACCACGAAAAAAAGTGCTAAAGGTGAGTCGGTCTGTTCGAGAACAATTCGACCCTGGCGCCTTTGGGCTCCAGGGTTTTTTGTTTTGAGCGGGCCCCCTTCGCCGGATTGGAGCGTTTGATGAGCGTCTGGCCTGAAACACTGCCGGACAGTCCCTCGCTGTCGAGTCGCGAAGGGGTCCTGGTTTCCGTATCGATCAGCGTGGAGCCGCGGCGGCTGGAGGCGCTTCTGGAAGCCCTGGCGAGCCTCGATTTCCCGATCAACCCGCAGATCTATCACGACGCGGCGCTGGTGTATGTGTACCCCGACCACCACGAGGAGGCGGAGGCCGCTACGCTGGTGGAGTTTCCCGCTTACGAGAGGCGGATGGACGACGTGCGGCGCGCGCTCGAAGCGTCGGGCTTTGCGGCTGCGAGCATCCAGGTGACCGCGATGTTGGAGGAGATCCACGCGGCAAGCGTACCCGAGCCGGCCCCCGAGGGGGCGGCGTACCTCTGCCGGTGCAGAGTCAAGCATCGGGCCGCGGCGGCGGTTCACTAGCGGCATCCCCCGCCGGCGCGCTGCTCTTCGAGTGTGGTTCCGTGCCGGACTTACCCTTTTTCCGCACTCCGCGTGTCAGTATGCCAATACTGCACAAGGTTGGGTGATTTTTGCCTTTGCACCATTCGAAATTTGGCGCATAATACGTAGAACAGCCGATTCCTTTAGGCGGGGAAGTTGGTACCACAGGTGCTGAGCTCAATAGCGATGGTCGGGCGGCGATTCGGTTTCCTCGGCAAAATGCCGTACTCCGCTGGTTTGCTTGTGGCAGTCTCGGGCGCTCTTTCCGCCCAACAACTCATGACCGCTTCCGCGCCCGGGGGCATGGTGCGGCTCTTCACCTCGGACGCCGCGATTCTGGAGGCTCAAGAGGCCCGCAAGGACCTTCCGTGCACGGTGACTCCCAGCAAGGCGACCCTGGGGTTTGATCTCAAGTTTCATACGGGTTATGAAGTCACGCTGCCGCTGAAAGACCTGGCGGGATCGGACAACCAGCTCACCATGGTGTTCAGGATCACTGCGGAAAACCACCGCGACGAACCGGTCTACTTCTCGCAGCGCATTTCGGTTCCCCAGCTCGACGACGACGCCGGCGGCTCGGCGTACCTGCCAGGCACCATCGAGGTGGGGGAAGGCAAGTACCACGTGGACTGGCTCATGCGCGATCGGGCCGAGCGAGTCTGCTCGTTTTCCTGGGATGTCGACGCGGCGCTGCCGCCCCGCGACAGGCAGATGGCCCTGGATATCGCGCCCAGCATCATCCAGCCGGCGGACAGCGAACCGTTCAAGCAGGAGGCGCCGGTGGAGCGGGAGCAGCATGACACGGCCCACGTGAAGGTGGTGGTCAATTTCGCGCCGCAGGATTCGAGTTCCGCCACCCTCCAGCCGCTCGATACCAACGCCTTGATTTCGATCCTACGCAACATTGCGCGCGAGCCGCGGATCGGGAGATTCTCCATAGTCGCCTTCAATATGCAGGAGCAACGAGTGCTTTACCGGCAGGAGAACGCTTCGCAGATCGACTTTCCCGCCTTGGGCAAGGCGCTCAGCTCGCTGAACCTGGGCACGGTGGACCTGAAGCGGCTGAGCCAGAAGCACGGCGATACGGAGTTTCTGTCCAACCTGATCACCAAGGAACTCAGGGAGGACAAGCAACCGGCCGACGCGGTAATTTTCGCGGGCCCGAAAGTGATGCTGGACGATGGTCTTCCCCCGGACACCCTGAAGCAGCTTGCGGACGTGAAAACCCCCGTCTTCTACATGAATTACACCCTTAACCCGCAGACCAATCCGTGGCGCGATGCCATCGGCAACGCCGTCCGGTACCTCAAGGGCTTGGAGTATACGATATCCCGCCCGCGCGACGTGTTCTTCTCCTGGACCGAGATCATGGGCCGTATAGTAAAATCAAAGTTCGGGAGGACGGCGAGCGCAAACGCGTCTTCGCAGTAAATACATGCGGGCATTCCCTATCGCACTGCTCTTCGCCTCAGCTGCATTTCCCGCTGTCGCTCAAAGTTTCGGCGCCGCCGAGAACCTGGCGCCGTACATTCCGACTCCCCAGATCATCGTCGAGAGGATGCTCGAGGCGGGACACGTCCAGCCTGGGGACGTGGTGTACGATCTGGGCAGCGGAGATGGCCGGATCGTGATCACGGCCGCGCAGAAATTCGGCGCCAAGGCCGTGGGCGTGGAGATCCGGCCGGACCTGGTCAAAAAGGCTCAGGAACGCATCAAGGAACTGCGGCTGGATGACCGTGTCAGCATGGTGCAGGGCAACGCCTTACACGTGGACCTGAGCGGGGCGAGCGTGGTGACGATGTACCTCCTGACCAGTTCGAACGAGCGCCTGAAGCCCAACCTGGAGAAGTACCTCAAGCCCGGAGCGCGCGTTGTATCCAACGAGTTCCCGATCCGCGGATGGAAAGCGGTGGAAGTGCTCCTGGTCAAGACCGGATCCATGGAACACCGCATCTACGTGTACGAGATCGGGAAGACGAACTAGAGTTCCAAGTCAGACGTGAAACCGGGACATGGTCGCCTGAAGCTGCTCGGCGACTTTGGATAGTTCCGTGGCGCTGACGCGCACCTGCTCGCTGCCGGATGCGATCTCGCCGGCCGCCTGATCGACAGCGACAATGTCCCGGGCGACTTCCAGAGACACCTGTGAGGTCTGCGATACACGCTCGTTGGCGTTGCCCACACCCGCCGACGCCTCGGCGATATTGCGGGCGATGTCCTTTGTCACGGTGGCCTGTTCCTCGATGGCCGCGGCAATGGAGGAGACGATGTCCCCCACCTCATGGATGACCTGCGAGATCTTCTCGATTCCCGCGATACCGCCAGCGGTGGAAGTCTGCACGCTATCGATTCTGGCCCGGATATCCTCGGTGGCGGTAGCGGCCTGCTGGGCCAGGTCCTTGATCTCGCCCGCGACTACGGCAAACCCCTTGCCGGCGGTGCCCGCGCGGGCAGCCTCGATGGTGGCGTTGAGCGCCAGCAGGTTGGTCTGTGAAGAGATCTCGGTGATCGTTTCGGTCACTTTTCCGATCTCACGGGCAGCCTCGCCAAGCTGCTTCATCTGTTCGTTGATCGAGGCTGCCTGACGCGTCGCCTCGTCGCTGATGCGCCGCGCCTTTTCGGAGTTGCCGGCAATCTCGCCGATGGTCGCGGTCATCTGCTCGGTGGACGAGGCGACGTTGGTGAGGTTAGAGCTGGTCTGCTCCATTCCCGCGGCCACCGAAGCGATATTGCGCTCATCTGTTCGGCCGCCGCGGCCACGGAGTGAACCTTTTCCGAGGCGTGCCTCGATCCGGACGACATCTGCCCTGAACTTGCGGAAAGCTCCGCGGAAGAGGAGGACAGCAGGTGAAGTCCCTCGCCCATCTGGCGCATCATGTCCCGCAAGCTGGCGGACATGGTTTGCAGGGCTCTGGATACCAGCCCGATCTCGTCCTTGCGCGCCAGGTATTCGTTCGGAAGATCGCGCGAGATATCCCCGCGGGCAACCTCGTCGAGGTGGCCAACCGCGGCTTCGAGTGGCTTGGCGATGCTGCGGCTGAGCAGCGTGCCAAAGATACCCGCGGTCACCACCGCGACCACTCCAAACAGGATCATGACGAGCCAGATCCTCGAAATGGATGCATGGAGCTTCTGGTTGGCTTCATCCAACCGCTTCGCGCGGAATGCGCTGTAGTCGCGGGCGGCGGTTTCCATGGCGCCGATCAAGGGCAAGGCCACCTGAAAGGCGGCGCCCGCCTCGCTGCGTTTGCCCTCCTGAGCCAGTTCCAGCACCCGGCTGTCCGCCTCCCGGGCGGGAGTAATCGCCTGTTCCAGGTCCCCCAGCTGGCGCTTGTCTTCTTCCGTCTGGGTGAGGGCCCGAAGCTCTTCGACGGTGCTCAGTTAATCCTTGCGGAGCGCCTGTATCCGAGACTGATCTTGGGCACTGGCTTGTTTGACGATCACCGCGCCGGCAATGCGTACAACGACTCCGTCAACGTCTCCCGAAACCCTCTCCGCGAGCGCAATCTTGCGACTCTGCTGTTGCAGTCCTCGTTAGCCGCATTGATCGCATCGAGCCCTCACCACACCACCGCGGCCATACAGGCGAGCAGGAGGACCGCCCCTCCCACGAAGACCGCCATCTTCTTTCCGATGTTGACATTAGCAAACCCGTTCACGGTGATTCCTTTTCCGTTCCCTATCAGCGTTCTTGCAGGCCCGGCCCGGCACGCGCTGCTCGATGCTAAAACCGGCTTCTGCCGGCTCACACAACATGTTATCGGCGGGATGCGCTCTCGTCTGATCCGGCGCCATCCGGAGTCCGGAGGTGAAACGGGGATGTGGAGGGGCGGCGAGGTTACTTGGTTTTCCCCGCGTTATCGACCACACTCTGCGCCAGGTAGTTCACGATCTTGGAGTTGTTGCGCTGCACTTCGTAGTAGGCGGCCTTGAGCAGTTGGTCCTTGCGGTTCAGCAGCGTCTCGTGAATCTCCTGCTGCACGCGCGGATCGTTCAAATCGCGCTGGCCCGCGGGTTCCCGTGAAATCACTTTGAAGATGTGGTAACCCTCCTGGGTCGGCACCGGCTTGGAAGCAACTCCGGGCGGGAGCGACAGGATCAGCCGCTTGAGCTCCGGACTGGCCTTGTCGAGGTTGGATTCGGGGATAAATCCCATGTCGCCGCCGTTGGGCGCGGTGTTGGGGTCTTCCGAGTAGCTCTGCGCCACGATGGTGAAGTCTTCGCCGTGCGCCAGGCGCGCCGCGATGTCTTCCACTTTCTGCCGGGCCTCTTTGTCGTTCTGCGCCTTGCTGCTCTTCAGATTGCGCACGTTGGGATCGGGGAACGGCGTCACCAGGATTTGCGCCATGTGGATGAGCGGCTCGGTGTGGTTGTAGGCGGCCTTGTTGGCGTTGTAGAAGCCCGCTACCTCGGCGTCGGTGATGCTGATGTGCGAAGTGATTTCCTTGTTGATCAGTTTGTTGAGGGTCAGGTCGCGGCGAAGCTGCGCCTTGAGGTCGTCCACGGTCATGTGGCGTTCGGTGAGCCGCCGCTCGAACTCCTCCTTGGTATACGGCGCCTTCATTTTGTTGAACTCGGTTTCCACGTCGGCGTCCACCGCCGACAAGCCAAGCTTATACGCGCGCTGGAGCATGATTTCGCTGGTGATCAGGCTGTTGAGGAGTTCCAGCTTGGTGGTCAGGACCTGGTCTTCGTTGGCGCCCTCGGTTGGCTGGGGCTGCGTCTGGTAGGCCTTGTCCAACTCGGTGTAAGTGATGGCGTTGCCGTTCACCTGCGCGGCAACGTTGGCGGGAGGCGCGTGGCTGCACGACGCAAGTGCGAGGGCGGCCAACACCGCCGCGAACGGTACGGATCGATACTTCATGCCGAACCCTCATTGTACCCCTGGAGCGCCCGCCGAACCGGTAGAATAAGATTTCTCATGAGAGTCGGAATGATCGGGACGGGCGCGATCTCCCACAAGCACGCGCAGGCCTATCGGAACATCGGCTACCGGGTGACTGTCTGCACGGACATCTTCCCAGACGCCGGGCGGAAGTTCGCCGACGAGTACGGGGCGGAGTTCGTCCCGACGTACGCGGAGGTGTGCCGCCACCCGGCGGTGGACTACGTGGACGTGTGCACGTTCCCGGATTTCCGCATGGAGCCCATCGAAATCTGCGCCGGGGCGGGGAAGCATGTGCAGGTGCAGAAGCCCATCTCGACCAACCTCGAAACCGCGCGGCGGATGATCGACACCGCGCGGCGGGCGGGGATTCTGCTCGGGGTGGTGAGCCAGCACCGCTTCGACGACGCCAGCCTGTTCCTTTCCAAAGCCTTCGCCGCGGGACGCCTGGGCAAGCTGCTCGAGTGCGATTGTTACGTGAAGTGGTACCGTTCGCCGGCCTACTATTCGCGCCCCATCAAGGGAAGCTGGAAGACCGAGGGCGGCGGCGCGCTGATCAACCAGGCGATCCACCAGATCGACATCCTGCGCTGGCTGGCAGGTCCGGTGACGGAGGTGTTCGGCGCCTGGCAGCTTGGCGCGCTGCACAAGATCGAATCCGAAGACGTGGTCAACGCGGTGATGCGGTATGCCAGCGGCGCGACCGGGGTGGTGCAGGCATCCACGGCGTTCTGGCCGGGATACACTGAGCGGACCGAATTCCACGGCACCAAGGGTACGGCGATCATCTCCGGCGACAAGCTCACGACCTGGGACGTGGAGAACGATTCTGGCGAACCGGCGCCAGTGGCTAAGGAAGTGGCTTCGGGAGCGTCGGACCCCATGGCCATCTCGCTCGAGCCCTTCGAGCGCCAGTTCCGCGATTTCGGCGAGGCCATCGCCAACGGGCGCAAGCCGCTGGTCTCGGGCGAGGAAGGCTACCAGGCGCTGGAACTGGTGGACGCCATCTACCGCTCCTGCCGCAGCGGCGAGAAAGTGATGCTGCCGGCGGCGCGATAGCTATTCCGCCGCGGCGTCCACATGGGCGAGATACGCCGCGAACCCCGGCGCACGTTACGACTCCGGTATCTCCACGATCCGGTCCTGCCACTCGCCCGCATCCGAAGCCGCCCAAACCAGCAGGAGTGCCTCGATCACATCCGCCAGCGGTGCGCGCTGCTTCACCAGAAACACACCTGCACAGTAACCCCGAGCCTGAAGGAACTCACCAAAATGCCGAGGCATGGTCTTGAGGTCGGAAGTGACAAGAATTCGATGCTGCTCCGCGGCGAGGGCTAGCACATCGGGATCAGGAAGTCCTTGCAGGTTTGCCTCGTTTGCAGAGCGAAAGTCCATCCCGGGCTCGCGGCGTAAACAAGCGCTAACGATGGCATGGTTGAGGTCGGCATCCGCGAGGAAGCGGATCATGCGTCAGCTTCGTCGCGCCATCCGTTGCTGACGCATGCGGTCGAACTTCTCTTTGAGATCGGGAGGCGTCGGATGCGACGCGCTGTATGCATCCTCCTCGCGCTCGCGCTCCACTATGTCGTTTTCCGCCTCGCTCTTGTGACCTAAATAGAAGGTGATCGCGCCATAAACCTGCTCAAGGCTTAGCATCGGGTAATGCGATCGGATGGCTTCCGGGGATTCTCCGCGCTGGTACTCCCGCACGAGATGGCCAAGCGGCACACGACTTCCTTTCAGATAGAAGCTACCATCCCGGCGTTCGACGAATTCTCCGCTGATATTCACGGCTGCCTCCAGCTTATCCTATCCGATTACAGTTCAAGACGCGAAATTCCAACGATCCCGGTTTGGCAACCCGAATGCCCTTGTGCATCCGATGCTCCATCTCCGCGGACTCCTGCTGTTGGCGCTTGTGCTGGAAGGCCTCGCCGCCGTCACCATCCCCGCCACGCCGCCACTCGGCTTCGAAGAAAACAGAGGTCAATACTCTTCCGCCATCCTCTACGGCTATCGGCCGGGCGCCTACCTCACCGCCAGCTCGCTGGTGCTGGCGCCCAGCCAGGTCTCCATCCAGTTTGCCGGCGCCAATCCGAACGCCCGAATGACGCCCGGCGACACACTGCCGGGGCATGTGAACACGTTTAGCGGCGCCGATCAGCAGCGGTGGCTCACGAATCTCAATCAATATGCCAGCGTGCTGCTTCCGGCCATCTATCCCGGAATCGACGCTTCCTTCCTGATCGTCACCGGGAATCCTCTTCCCGCGCCGTCCTTCACCTACCGCCTGTCGCTCGCCCCCGGGGCGGATCCCGGCGCCGTTCGCATCGCGGTGACGGGCGCGCAGGGGCTGACCGTCCTGAATGATCGCTATTTCGGAGGAAGCCTCCAGATCAGCCTCTCGCCGGGGGCCAGTTTGCTGCAATCGGCGCCCGTTGCCCATCAGGGGCAGGCCTCGATCGCGGCCCACTATTCGGTGTTGGATTCCAGCCACTTCACGGTGGTACTGGACCCGTACGACAAGACCCAGCCGGTCACCATTGACATGTCCTTCCCGGGCACGCCGCAGTACGGGTTCGGCACGCAGCTTACCGCAGCGCCCTCGGGAGCTTTCTATCAGATCGGGAATTTGCAGGAAGTGGCGACACAGCAGACCGCGCCTGTCGGCGGGACATGCCGCGTAGCCAACGGATACGCGATCCCGTGCAACGATGTGGCGGTCGCCAAATACTCGCCCGCCGGCCAGTTGATCTATATCTCGTATCTGCGCGGCAGCGGCGATCAGAACGCCAAGCGCGTGGCGGTTCAAGAGCAGTTCGGCAGCATCTTTCAGGCGCCCGCCGAGAACGTCTACCTCACCGGCGAAACCAGCTCGCCCGATTTCCCGGTGACGCCAACCGCGTTCCAGAAAACCTACGCCGGAGCGCCCGCGCCCGACCCGGAGAACTACGTCGTGAGCGGCGATATCTTCGTCGCCAAGCTCGACGGCAATACCGGCGCCCTGCTCTATTCCACCTACCTGGGAGGTCCCGCCGCCGATTTCGCCTGGGATCTGCACGCTGTCCCCGGCGCCGATTTCTACGTTGTCGGCTCCGCGTCCTCCGGCCTGCCGGTCACGAACCGCACCTCGCCGCCCGCCGCGTGCCCGCACTACGGATGCGAGGCCGGGTTCGCCGCCCGGTTCGACCGGAACAGCGGCGCGCTGCGCTACCTTACTTATTTACCCTACAATTCGGTCAAGACGGACGTGGATAGCGCCGGCAACCTGTACTTCACCGGAGCCTCCGATGCGTCCACCGCCTTCGCCGCCAAGCTGGACGGCGCCGGCATGGCCGTCTTGTACACCACATACTTTCGCGGCGCCACCTCGCTCCAAGGCTATGAGATCGCCGTCGATTCCCAGAGCAGCGCGTGGGTCTCCGGCATAGGGGGCACGGGAGTCCAGGGAACTGTTGGGGCCACATACTTCCTCGCCAAGCTCGATGCCGCCGGCAAGCAGGTCTACCACAGCCCGTTCATCGAGGCCCAGATCTCCGTGGACCCCTCCGACAACCTGGTCCTCGTGGACGTGGATGCCGGGAGCGATTCCACCACGGTAAAGACTCCGGGCGGTTACCTCACCACTGGCTGCGGTCCGGGGTACCTGGCAAAGATCGATCCCGGCGGGATGGTAGTGCTGGCGCGCGTGATGGATTCCAACGGGTCGCCCATCGGCTTCGACAATCAGGGCCGGCTCGTGGTGAGCACCTATCAGGGCATCGCGAGCATCGACCTGACGTCGGGACCGCGCGCCTGGACGACCTGCGTGTATGATTCCGCCAGCATGAGCGGCCGCGCGATGGTGGCTCCCGGCGAGATCGTCACGGTCATCGGGGCCGGTCTCGGACCCGCCAGCGGCGTCTCATCCCAAGTCGATGCCGAAGGGCGCGCCCCAACCTCGCTGGCCGGCACGCGCGTGCTGTTCAACGGTGTTCCCGGACCGGTGCTCTACGCGCAGGATGGGCAGGTGAACGCCATCGTGCCGTTCGGCGCCGCGCCGGGAACGGCGATGAATGTCCAGGTGGAATACCAAGGCAGCCCGCTGCCGCCGCTGAGCGCCGGCGTAACCGCGACCGATCCCTACATCTTCACGTCCGATGGCTCGGGCACCGGGCAGGCGCTGGCCTTCAACCAGGACGGAACGCTCAACAACCCTGCCAATCCCGCGCTGCTGGGCTCCCTCATGACGATTTTTGTGGATGGCCTCGGCGCCACCTCGCCGGCTAGCGTGGAAGGGGCGGTCTCCGTATCGACTGACGCAAGACCTGTCGCAAACGTCGCGGTCTGGCTGGCAGGACCGTCTCCGGCCACGGTCCTGTATGCCGGTCCATCGCCCGGTTCGCTTTCCAGCGTCACGCAGATCAACCTGCGCCTTCCCACGGCCCTGACGGGCTATGCGTCTTCCTGGCCGCTATCGGGCATGCCGATACTGATCGTGGTGGATGGCGTCTACCTGCCGAGGGGGGTCACCATCGCGGTCGCCCTGCCGCAGTGAAAGCTCAGAACGTGTAGAGCAGCGTTCCCGGCGCGGGCTCTACCGGCCCGCCGGCCGTCACCGGCGCTTCGGTCTCCTGCGAGAGCACGCGGTAGTAGATGCCGGTGTCCCCCAGGTAAACTTCCAGCTCCGAGGGGCGCGGCAGCGTGCCCTGGATCAGGGCTTCGGAAAGCGGGTCCTCGATGTACTTCTGCAAGGCGCGGCGCAGCGGGCGCGCGCCGTAGCTGCGGTCGCCGCAGGTCTTTTCGAGCACGTACTTGGCGGCGTCGGGCGCCAGCCGGATCTTCACCTGCTTGGCCACCAGGTTGCCGTTCACCTGCTCCACCAGAAGGTCGATGATCTTGATCAGGTCGTCGTCGGTCAGCGAAGTGAACAGGATCACTTCATCCAGACGGTTGAGGAACTCGGGATTGAACGCCTTTTTGACTTCGCTGCGAACCATGTCCTCGATCTTGGACGGGAAGCCTTCGCCCGCCGGCGCCGAGAATCCCAGGTGGCCGCGCTTTTCGAGGAAGCGTGCGCCCAGGTTGGAGGTCATGATGATGATGGTGTTCTTGAAATCCACCTGGTTGCCCAGACCGTCGGTCAACTGGCCGTCTTCGAACACCTGCAGCAGGATGTTGTAAATGTCCGGGTGCGCCTTTTCGATTTCGTCCAGCAGGATGATGGAGTAGGGATTGCGCTTCACCCGCTCGGTAAGCTGGCCGCCTTCTTCGTAGCCCACGTATCCGGGAGGGGAGCCGATCAGCTTGGAAACCGAGTGCTTCTCCATGTACTCGGACATGTCGAAGCGGACCAGGCTCTTCTCGCTGCCGAACAGGAAGGCCGCCAGCGCGCGGGCCACTTCGGTCTTGCCCACGCCCGTAGGACCCAGGAACAGGAACGAGCCGGCGGGGCGGTTGCTGGATTTCAAACCGGCGCGCGAACGCCGGATGGCGCGGGCCAGCGCGGAAATCGCCTTCTCCTGGCTGATGACGCGCTTGTGCAGCTCCTCCTCGATGCGCAACAGCTTGGTGATTTCCTCCTCTTTGATGGAGGTCATCGGCACCCCGGTCCAGCGGGCTACCACGTCTTCGATATCGTCCTTGGTGACGCAGCCGGTGGAGGAGTCGTCGAGATTGTACTTCTCGCGGAGCTGGCGCATGTTCTCGCGCTCCTTGCGCTCCTCGTCGGAGTAGAAGCGCGCCTTTTCGAACTCGTGGTTGGCGATGGCGTTCTCCATGCGGTGCACGATGAACTTGATGCGCTTCTGGATGTCGGCCAGGTCGGCGGGAAGGGTGGTCTGCCGCAGCTTGACGCGGGCGCCGGCCTCGTCGATCAGGTCGATGGCCTTGTCCGGCAGATAGCGGTCGGGAATGTAACGGCTGGAAGTGTAGACCGCGGTTTCGACGGCCTCGTCGGTGTAGGCCACGGCGTGGAACTTCTCGTAGCGGTCCTTGATGCCGAAGAGGATCTTGACCGCGTCCGCTTCGGTGGGCGGCGGAACCTTCACCGCCTGGAACCGGCGCTCGAGCGACCGGTCCTTCTCGATGGACTTGCGGAACTCCGACGGGGTGGTGGCGCCGATGCACTGGATTTCGCCGCGCGAAAGGGCGGGCTTCAGAATGTTGGCGGCGTCCAGCGACCCTTCGGCGGAACCGGCGCCGACCAGGGTGTGCAGCTCGTCGATGAAGATGATGGCGTTCTGGTTTTCCATCAGCTCCTTCATGATGGTCTTGAGCCGCTCTTCGAACTGGCCGCGGTACTTGGTTCCGGCGACGATGAGCGACAGGTCGAGCGCCAGGATGCGCTTGTCGGCCAGGAACGAAGGCACGTCGCCCTCGGCGATGCGCTGCGCCAGGCCTTCCACGATGGCGGTCTTCCCGACTCCGGGCTCGCCGATCAGCACCGGGTTGTTCTTGGTGCGGCGGCAGAGGATCTGCACTACCCGCTCCAGCTCGTAGTCGCGTCCGATGAGCGGGTCGAGGGTGTTGTCCATGGCGGCCTGGGTGAGGTCGCGGCTGAACTCCGCCAGCAGCGAGCTTTCCTTGGGCCGCGCGGACGCGACTTTCTCACTCTGGGAACGCGCCAGCTCCTCACGGATGGTGGAAAGGCGCAGGCCGCGCTCGTGCAGGATCTCGGCGGCGAAGCACTTCTCTTCCCGGAGCAGGCCCAGCAGCAGGTGCTCGGTACCGATGTGCTTGTGGTTCAACCGCTCGGCCTCTTCGGCGCCATAGGCCAGCACGCGCTTGCACTCATGGCTGAGGGGCAGGTCCACGGAGGTGGAGACCTTCTCCCGAATGGTGGTGTGGCCCTCGATCTGCTTACGGATCGATTCCACTGCGGCATGCGAGCGCAGAAAACGGTTGGCCAGCGCCTTGTCTTCGCGCAGCAGGCCGAGGAGCAGGTGTTCGGTTTCGATGTAGGGACTCCCGAACTGGCTGGCCTCGTACCGCGCGAAGAAGATCACCCGTCGCGCCTTCTCCGTGTATCGCTCAAACATAGAATGTGACGCCCCCTAAGACTAAAGATACTCCTGCTACGTGCTTGGATGCGAATCAATTGAGTCGCCCGGTACCAAGCCGCCTTTGTCGAGGCTTAGTACCCGGTCGCATCGCCGTGCGAACGACAAATTGTGCGTGACGAAGACCGACGTGAGCTGGTGCGAGCGGTGCAGGCCTTCGAGAAGCTCGAAAATCATCTCGCCCGTCCGGAAGTCGAGATTACCGGTGGGCTCATCGGCCAGCAAGACGGAAGGTTCTCCAACCAGGGCGCGGGCAAGCGCCACCCTCTGCTGCTCACCGCCCGATAGTTCACCGGCGCGGTGCGATGCCCGTGCGCTAAGCCCCACTTCATCCAGCCTCGCAAGCGATTGGGAGACGGCGCGCGTGTGCGGCCAGCCCCGAATCAGCAACGGCATCATCACGTTCTCCAGCGCGGTAAACTCCGGCAGGAGGTAGTGAATCTGCCAAACGAACCCAATTTCCCTGTTGCGAAAATCCGCCTGTTCCGAGCGAGCGAGTCCCGAAACCTCTTTACTCCCGTAGTATATCGTACCTTCCGACGGCGTGTCCAAACCGCCCAATAAGTGCAGCAAAGTGGACTTGCCGGCGCCCGATTCGCCGACCAGGGCGAGCATTTCGCCACGCTGGACATCGAGATCGAGCCCGGCGAAGACCACCAGGTCGGTGGCGCCGGATTTGTAGATTTTGGCGAGGCCGCGGGCGCGGATGTAGGGCTCGTCCATCTTCCGATACGATAACGCAAGTTGGCGATACTGATCGGGCGGCGGCCCAGGGGAGGCGGTTTGCCCCCGACTCCGGCCTTTTTGCCCTGGGCCGAGGACGCAGAATCAACAGGTTACAGAAACGCGAGCGACCGACTCCGGCCGTTTGCGACCCGTTCGAGCTGCCGGCCGCGAGAGATGATTTCGGCCGGACTCCGGCCGCGCACCGCGGGGTTGCACGCTTATGCCGGCGACGATAACGAGCGGCGAGCGGGAGACGACGTGCTGCCTGACGCGAACATTCTGGTCGGGTGACGTAAGTCGGGTGATGTGTGTCGACATCCGATCTCATCGCACTTGAGCATTATTGCTCAGCGCGAATGCGCCAGGAGGCAGATGATCAAGAAGGGCCAATTGCAGAATCGCTGGAAGCTCGCATGTGTGCTGGCAGCGGCGGCAAATCTGGCCACTGCCCGCGTCGCGCTCGAAGTCCTGACGGAGTCCGGCACGATATCCGGGGTAAGCGCAAATGGCTCGAGTGTCTACAAAGGAGTCCCATTCGCCGCCCCGCCGGTCGGCGACCTACGCTGGCGCCCCCGGTGCCGGCTGCACCCTGGACTGGCACGCGCAAGGCGGATGCGTTTGCTCCGGCGTGTATGCAAGTGGGTGTGTCCATGCCGGGCGAGACGCCGCCGGCAGTGAGTGAGGATTGCCTCTACCTCAACATCTGGACGCCGGCCAATAGTCCACAGGAGCATCTGCCGGTGATCGTCTGGATCTACGGCGGCGGATACATCAACGGGTCGGCCTCGATGCCCTTGTATTGGGGTGACCGCCTCGCCCACAAAGGCGTCATCGTTGTCACCATCGCCTATCGACTTGGCCCGCTTGGCTTTCTTGCGCTTCCTGAGCTGACGCGCGAGTCCTCGCACCACTCGTCCGGGAACTACGGCCTGATGGACCAGATCGCCGCACTCGAATGGGTGCATAGAAACATTGCAGCCTTTGGCGGCGACCCGAAATGCGTAACCATCGCCGGTCAATCCTCCGGTTCCATATCAGTCAGCATCCTGATGGCCTCGCCTCTTGCGAAAGGCTTGTTTCAGCGCGCCATCGGAGAGAGCGGCGGCCTGTTTGAGCCGCTGCAGCTTGGACCACAGTTCCTGCTGGCCAATGCAGAACGCGAAGGGGAGAAGTACGCTGTTTCGCTGGGTGCGCCATCGCTCAAGGAACTGCGCCGGCTGCCCGCGAGCCAACTCGCCGGCAACGCCGGAGGCATCGTTCACGCGGTGATCGAACCCAATGTGCTTCCCGCTTCGCCCTACGAGGCGTTCACTTCCGGGCAGCAAAACGATGTCCCGCTGCTGATCGGATCGAACGCCGAGGAGGCGCGGGCGATGGTGGACGTCTCTCACGAGACGGCCGCCACGTTCTCGAGCGATCTGGAGCGCAGCGTTAGCCAACTTCCCGCTGCGCTGGTCGCGGCATATCCCCACGCCACCGACGAACAGGCCCGGCAGGCGCAACTCGGCCTCGAGCGCGACCTCCGCTTCGGCTGGGACATGTGGGCCTGGGCGAGGTTACAAGCCGGAACCGGCCAGCATCCTGTCTTTTACTACTCGTTTCGACAGCAGCCGCCGTTCCCCGCCGGCTCCGTCTACGCGGGTTGGGGCGCGAGCCACTTCGCGGAACTCTGGTATGTCTTCGACCACCTGGACCAGTCGCCCTGGAACTGGACCGCGGGAGACCGGAAATTGGCCGGCGAGATGTCCAGCTACTGGTCAACTTCGCGAAGTCGGGCGATCCAAACGGCCCGGGCCTTCCCCCGTGGCCTGCGTTCCGCAACGCCGAGAGCAAGGTCCAATATCTCAGCGATCCGATCACCGTTGGTGGCGTGGCGAATATCAATGGCCTGACCGTCTTCGACTCCGTCTACACCACGGTGCGCGGCAAGCCCTTTGCCGCGCGGTAACATGCCGCGCGCAGTGGATTACTTCCCGACAGCCGTGATCCGGCGAGCGGTTTGGCTCCGAAGATTTATTCGCTAGTCCTTCTGTTCATACCGGGTAATGGCAGATCGAGTCTGGCGGCCAGCGCCGACCAACTGTCACTGGATCGAAGGAAGCTATGAGAGGGCGATCGTAATAGCGCGATATTGAAAATCAAACGCGGGTCGCGTTGTTCGAGCACCTTCCAGGCCCAGTTCGCCGCCTGCTCGATTTCCGAGCACATCACGGAATAGACCAGCAGTCCCAAAGGTGTCCCATAACGATCTCCGGGGAGAAGGTCGTGCAGCAGTTCTTCCGCGTGGCGGCGTTCCCCGGCACGCATGAGGGCTCCGGCAAAGAGCCCGGTAGCACCGGTGTTCCATGGCGCCAGAGTATAGGCGTTTTCGGCAGTGGCCCAGGCTTCGGCATGGAAGCCTCGCAAGGACTGGCGGGGGCTCAGCAGGTAGGACATCTGGTAAAGATTCGGGTGAAGCGCGCGAAGCTCTTGCAATTCCGCCTCCCCCGCGGGATCATTGCCGGCGGCCAAAAGCGCGGCGGCAAGCGTCGCCGGAATGCTCTGGAGTAATGCCGAGGTCTCGAGTACCGCCTCGCTGACACCGGAACCGATGAGGAGTATACCCGCGCGACCGCCGCTCGGGGCGGCCCTGGCCGGGGTGGGGCGGGTGCGCCTGGTCCGGGACAGGGGGGTGGTGATGTCGATCCACCCACCGGGATTCGAGAGATGGCCGCTGCAGATGGTCTTCGCGCCATTGAAATCGTGCGTCAGCATGCCGCGGAATGGCACATTGACCCCGCCAAGGCAGGCATCATGGGCTTCTCGGCGGGAGGCTGCGTGGCTCTCCAAGCCGCATTGCAACACACCTCGGCCAATCGGCCCACGTTCGTCGGAGCGATCTACGCTGCTTGTTGCGTGAATGCCGCCGAGATAAAGGTCCCGGATGATGCGCCGCCGGCTTTCTTTCTGCAGGCCTACAACGACCCGGTATCGGCCTCCAGTCCATCGCTCTACCTGGCCTGGAAAGCCGCCAACAAGTCTGCCGAATTGCACAGCTACGCCGATGGCGGCCACGGCTTCGGCATGCCCACCCGCGGCCGTCCGACAGACAACTGGATCGAGCGGTTTGGCGACTGGCTGCGGTATCAGAAGCTGTTGCGGTAACCGACAGAATTCGCGACGCGCGTTGATCATTCATCGTCAAAACACGCCGGTAGGCGCCCCGCTCACTGAGTCGACGATCTTCGAAGGGTCCTCAGCGTCGATTTTGCGCCTCCCCGGAGGACAGCAAATCCAATGCGGGCGGGCGCCGCTTCGCACAAAGGCGTTGTGGATCGCAGGACCACGGCTGCCGAGGCCCGTGGAAGGCGGTAAGCTGAGTCTTTCCATCCTTCCATCAACGTGATGGTGGACGCCAACTCCGCCAATACCCTGGCCGAAACCGCTCACTTGGAGAAGGTGGACGATTTCTACCTGAATGATCGACCAGCCCCTCAGCCACGACGACAGCATCAACCGCGCCCAGTCCAAGGTCCAGACTCCGGTCTGCCTCGATGAATCCATCCGCACCGCCCATTACGCCCAACAGGCGGTCCAGCGCGACTGCGACATCACCAACGCCATGCCGAGCCGCGCGGCCGGCTTTGCGGAAGCCAAACGCGTTCGCGACGTGGCTCCGCAGGGCGCCATCGTGGTCCGCAACGAACCCGGCTTCGACTGCGCGCTCGATCGCGATTTCATCCGCAGGATCACCGTACGCGAGGAGCCCATCGGTTGAAGGTCAGCGCCAGCCTCTACGCCCTCATCGCCCTGATGATTGCCGGCTGGACCGGAAACTACATCGCCGGCAAGATCTCCCTCCACGCGTTCCCCCCAGTGCTGCTTTACGGATTACGCATTTCAATCGCTGGTGTCCTGATTTTGCCGGCCTACTGGTGGGAGCGGCAGCGCACCACGCGCTCATGGACACTCCGGGACGTGCCGCAACTGGTCAGCCTGGGCCTGTTCGGCGTGGCCCTCAATCAGTTTTTGTTCGTGCTCGGTCTGAGCCGCACCAGCGTTGCGCATTCGTCGATCTTCGCAAACACCACACCGATCCTGATTCTGCTGCTAGCCAGCGTGCGGGGTCTGGAACGGCTTACCGCGTGGAAACTGGTGGGCGTGATGGTGGCGCTGACGGGAGTGGTATTGCTGCGCACGCTCGATACCGGCCCGCAAGGTGAAGCCACTTTGGCGGGAGACTTCATCACGTTTTGCGGTGCGCTGGCCTTCTCCATGTTCACGGTGCTGGGAAAGCCGCAGGCCAAACGGTATGGCACCATCACCGTGAACACTTTCGCGTACGCGGGCGGCGCGCTGCTGCTTGCGCCGGTCACGCTGTGGCAATCGGCCGGGTTTGACTTCCGCGCGGTTCCGTTTTCGGCCTGGGCCGCCGTTTTTTACATGGCGCTCTTGCCGTCGGTGATCTGCTACCTCATCTATTACTACGCGCTAGCCCGCATGGAAGCCTCACACCTGGCTGCCTTCTCGTATCTGCAGCCGTTGCTGGCCACCGTCTTCGGGATCTGCATTCTCCATGAGCACGTCACGCTCGCGCTGGTGGTCTCGGGCCTTGTCATCTTTGGGGGCGTGTACATCACGGAGCGAGCGCGATGAACGCCTTCGTTTCCCGCGTACTGCGCCGGAGGCTCGTGACCCGAAACATCGGGCGCCGCCGGCCCGGTCGTCGATTCCGTCGCCTTCGGCTGCGCACTCGCGCGGTGGGCGCGCGGGAGGGCCACATCAGCGGGCGCAAGCCGACTTGAACGAAGCCGCAGAGCGGGTGTCTACATCAGGACGGATTCCGAGGTCACCATACGGGATGCCCACCGGCAAGGTCGCTCGCTGTGTTGAGACGGAGATGACCGCAGATCCCCTGAATTTGCGCCCACCACTTTTCGACACCCCTCCAGCATTCTGGCCCCGAGTTTCAGGCAACCAGCGCCAGAGCGAGGCCCGCTCACCGATCCTGCTACTCGTGGTGCAGCGCTTCCAGCGGATCGATGCGCGTCGCGCGCCGCGCCGGGACATAGTTCGCGACGAGCGCCACCGTAAGCAGTAACGCGGCGGCTCCAGCCATCACAATCGGATCGAGCGGCGCAACGCCATAGAGCAGCGCGCGCAGGGACGACGCCAGCACGGCGGCGCCGGCCATCCCGGCCAGAAGGCCAATCACCGCGGTCTGGATGCCGTTCCGGATTACCAGCGCCTCGAGTTGCCCGGGCGTGGAGCCAAGCGCCATGCGAAGTCCGAACTCGCGGGTCCGCTGGGCGACGCCGTAGGAGACAACTCCATGAACCCCGAGCGCGGCCAGGAGCATCGAGATGCCCGCGAAAATCGCCAGCAGCACCGTCGAGATGCGAGGCGCGGCGCCGGCCAGCGACAGATACTCGTCCATGCTGCGGATCTGAAACACCGGCTGGCCGCGATCCACGGACCACACGGCCCGCTTCACGACTTTCACCACCGCCTCGGTCTCCATCGTCGTGCGCACGGCCAGCGCCATGGCCTTGTCCGGCATCTGCTCGTAGGGCGCGTAGATGGTGGGCTCCGGCTGTTTCTCCAGGCCATAATGACGCACCGGGCTCACGATGCCGGCGACTTCGCGAAATTCGCCCCACAACCGCATGCGGCGACCGACCGGATTCTCGCCGGGCCAATACTGGCGGGCCAGGGTTTCGTCGATCAGGATCGCCAGCGGGGCGTCGCGAACATCGCGATCCGTAAGCAGCCGCCCCTGGAGCAGCGCGATCCCCATGGTGTTGAAGTACCGTGGGCTGACCCGCCGGAAGTCGGCGACCAGCGCCTGACCCGGCGGCAGGGGACGATTTTCGATGGTGAAGTACTCCCGGTCGTTCTGCTGTCCGAACGGCAGCACATCGGTTAGACCGGCGGTTTGTATGCCGGGTATCTGTTCCACTGTGTCGAGCACGCGCCGGTAGAACCCGGCCTGTTCGCGATCGCTCTTGTAGAGATTGTCCGTGGGCAGCCGCATGCGAAACGTCAGGACATGATCGGGCCGTATCCCCGGATTCACGTGTTGCAGATTCGCGAAGCTCTTCATGGCGAGCCCGGCGCCGATCAGCAGCATGCTGGCGAGAGCGATCTCTCCAGCCACGAGCAGACCCCATACCCGCGACCGGCCGACCGATGGGGATGACGTTCGCCCGCCCGCCTTCAACGCATCGTTCACGTCGGTTCGGGCGACATATAGCGCTGGTATCAGTCCGAAAATCAGCGCGGCCCCGGTCGAGATGAGCAGCGCGAAGACCAGCGCGCGCGCATCCACTCCGAGGGCCGGCCGCACGACCTCGGCTCCGGCCTCCGTCATCGGAAGTGTGCCGGGCAGGACCGCGCTCAGAAGGTCCACGCCCCAGAGGGCGACGAAGACTCCCAGCGCGCCACCCATGAGGCTGAGCAGCAGGCTCTCGCTCAGAATCTGCGTGACCAGGCGGCCGCGCCGCGCGCCCAATGCCGCGCGGATCGCCATCTCCTTGCGCCGGCCTGTGACGCGCGCCAGCAGCAGGCTCGCCACGTTGACGCAGACCAGCAGCAGAAGAAGTCCCACCGCCCCCAGGAGCAGCAGCGCGGGCCGGATGTATTCGAAGAGCGCCTGTTTCATCCCCACTACGGCCACATCCCAGCCTGCCAGCCTGGGCGTCTGGGCATCGATGCGGCGCGCGATGGTGCTCAACTCGGCCTGCGCCCGGGCGATCGTGATGCCCGGCTTCAGGCGGGCGATGACACCGAAGTCGTGCGCCACGCGCTCCTTGGCGCGCAGTTCCGCGACCGGCCACGACACATAAAGGTCGCTGGGCAGCGGCTGCCAGAAATCCGCCGCAAGCACGCCGATCACGGTGTACGGCTCGCTGTTCATGGTAAAGGCTCGTCCGATGACGCGCGGGTCCGCTCCGAAGCGGCGCTTCCAAAACCCGTTCGTGAGCACGGCCACCGGGTACCGCGCCTGACCTTCTCCCTCAGCCGCCGTGAAGCCACGTCCGAGAACGGCTCGAGCCCCCAGCATCGACAGGAAATTCGTGGTCACTCGCAGGCCGATGACCTGCTCGGGCTCGCCCTCACCGGTCACGGTGCCCGTGCCGACCTCGAGCAGCGCCATATCTTCGAAGGACTGATTCTGCTCCTTCCAGTCGAGGAAATTCGGCGCGGACGGCCCTTCGCGCTGGATGCCGTCCTTCAAATCCGTCTCCCAGATCAGCGCGAGGCGATCGGCGCCGGGAAACGGCAGCGGACGCAGCAGCACCGAATTGACCACGCTGAAGATCGCGGTGTTCGCTCCGATGCCGAGCGCCAGGACCAGCAAGGCCACGATGCTAAAGCCGGGCATCTTGCGCAGGGTGCGGAAAGAGTAGCGCAGATCTCCGAGGAGAGTGAACATCCGCCTGTCCGTGGTGCAAGCCGAGGTCCGTTCCGAGGGCTGGACAAGTGGCTGAAACTATTAACTGCCGGACGGATCGCTCACGGCGTGAGTGTCCGCTTTTGAGAACCACCGGCCTCTTTCTTCATTTGCTGCAGGAGGCGGATCAGCCTACGGTCCCGCGCGCTGCTGCAGGGCGCGTCGCACAGTTCCAGGTCCTCCAGGCGGACGCAGTGCCTCCGGCATTGATCGGTGCCCAGCAGCCTGGCGGTCGGATCGCCCGGTTCCGGTGCGGGCAGCAGATGGCGCAGCCGCCGGGAGAGGATCGAGATGGAACTGCCGCAGCCGTGCTCGAAGACCAGCAGGTTGATCTCCGGATTGGTGATCACGGCTTGCAGGCCCAACAGGCGCACGGCCGGATCCATCACGAAGCTGTCCCACGTCACCCACACGCCCCTGCACGATCCGCAGATCTGGAAGGGGCGGGCCGCGCACTCGACGTCCATAGCCTGGATTATAGCGGGTAGACGGCGACGAATGGGCGTAGAATGATCCATGAAATGAGCATCCGATCCTCTGTTTTGACTCTCGCGCTGCTGGGTGCGGGCTTGCCGCTGTGGAGCCAGGAGACCACGGTCTGGCGCATCGGGACGTTCGACCACGCCTCGGCCGAGTTCGGCGGGCGCGTGGGCGCGCAGCCGGTGGTGGTTGACGCCGGCGCACCGGATGCCGCCAGGCGCTGGCCGTCCTCGCAAGCAGGCAGCCTCAACGCCCGCTCCGGCCCGCAGCAGCACTCCCGCACCATCCGCTTCCGGATGGAAGCCGCGCCTGACGGGTCGTATGTTTTGGATCTCGCCATCATGGCCGGCAATCCGCGGGTGCCCCGCCTGGAATTCGAGCTCAACGGCGCGCAGGGCACCGCGTTTATCGACCGCCGCCTGAGTTACCATGCCGAGGGACGCGCCGATTCGCCGATCTGCGCCGAAGCCCGGGAGCGCATTCCCATCCCGGCGAGCGCGCTGCGGCAAGGCGATAACGAGTTGCGCATCACCGCCGTGGACGACGCGGCCGACGAAAATGGCGATTCGCAGATCAGTTGGGATGCGCTGGCGCTGTTGCACACCGGCCCGGCGGCCGCGGAACCTGCAATCTCGGTCGAGCCGGCGTACTTCTTCGTTACGGAGAACGGCGTGACGCGCGAGCTGGTTACGACGACTGTCACCGCTGCCGCGGTGGTCTCTCGCGGGACTCTCACGCTGACGATCGGCGGCGCCGAGTATCGCGCCGAACTGGCACCCGCGCGCTTCGGCCAGCAGCGGTTCGAATTCAAGGTCCCGGAGTTCGCCGCCGGCTCCGAAGCGCGCGCCGCCCTGCTGCTCGATGGCAGGAGCTACCAGCGTGCCGAACGGCTTACTCCCAAACGAAAGCTCACCGTCTACCTGGTGCCGCACACCCACCTCGATATCGGCTTCACCGACTACCAGCCCAAGATCGAGGAGCTGCAGAACCGCAACATCGATCGCCTGCTGGAAGAGATGCGCCACGACGCCGACATGCGCTTCTCTCTCGATGGTGTGTGGCTGGTGGAGCAGTACCTGCGCACGCGCTCTCCGGCGGCGCGGAAAGAATTCCTGGAGGCGGTGCGCGCGGGCCGCATCTCGATCCCAGCGCAGTACGCCAACCTGATGGCCGGCGGCGCCGGCCTGGAGACGCTGATCCGCTCGACCTACGCCGGCCGCGCGCTGAATCGCGAGGCGGGCAGACCGAACGACTACGCCAACATCACCGACGTGCCGGCCTATCCCTGGAGCTACGCATCCGTGCTGGCCGCCGCCGGCGTCAAGTACTTCGCCGCGGGCGCCAATGACGACCGCGGCCCGCAGCCCCTTTACGGCCGGTGGCAGACCCGCTCGCCATTCTGGTGGCAGGGCCCCGACGGCGCGAAGGTGCTGATGGCCTACACACGCCAGTACTCCAACCTCTGGTTCATCTGCGGCCTGCCGCCGCGCGAGGCCGGCTGCCGCGACGGCCTGCCCACATTTCTTCAGACCTTCGAATCGCCGGGCTACCGTCCCGACGCGGTTCTGATGTTCGGAAGCCAACTGGAAAACACCGACCTGATCCCCGGCGAGGGCGAGTTCGTCCGCGGCTGGAATGCCAAATACGCCTGGCCGCGCCTGCAACTGGCGACCTTCCGCGACTACTTCGAGACCATCGAGAAGAAATTCGGAGACCAGCTCGAGACCGTCCGCGGCGACTTCGGACCCTATTGGGAGGACGGCATCGGCACCGACGCGCAATTCGCCGCCCTCTACCGCGAGACCGAGAGCCGCGCGCTGTCGGTCGAGAAGCTGTCCTCGGTGGCCGCGCTGCAGAAGCCCGAATGGGCGCCGCCGCTCGAAGGACTGCGGCGTTTGTGGCGCGACCTGCTGCTCTACGCCGAACACACCTACACGTCCTCGGGCGGCTATTCGCGGCCGGAGAGCGAACAGAGCGTGCGCCAGATCGAGACCAAACATTTCCACGTCTCCGACGCCCGCGAGGCGGCGCATTGGATCGCCCAGGAATCCATGAGCCGGCTGCTCGACAGCATCCGGATCGAGCCGCCCGCGATTGTCGTTTTCAACTCGCTGGCCCACGAGCGCAGCGGCCTGGTGGAACTCGATCTTTCGAATGGCACGCAGTTGGTGGATACGGGAACGGGCCAGCCGGCGGCGCTGGAATCGCTGCGGGCCGGAAACGGATACCGGCGCGTGCGATTCCTGGCCGGCAGCGTGCCCGCGATGGGCTATCGCGTCTACCGGATGGAAAGCAGCCAGACCGCGCCGGCGTCGCCCGAGCCGAAACCGGCGAACACCATCGAGAACGAGTTCTACCGCGTCACCGTCGATTCGAACCGCGGCGGGATCTCCAGCATCTTCGACAAGCAGGCCGGCCGCGAGCTGGCCGATCCGAAGAACCCGTACGTGCTCGACCAATACATGTACGTGGCGGGCGGCGACAACACACGCCTCATCCACATATCCGAACACTTGCCCGACGCGAACCTGACGGTAACCCCCGCGGCTGCTGCGTCCGCGGGGAACGCCGCCGCAACGCCGTGGGGACAGTCTCTGACTTACCGGGCGAGCGGCCTCCATGCGCCCCGCATCGATGTGGAGATCCGCCTGTTCAACGGCGAGAAGAAGATCGAGATCGTCAATCGCTTCCAGAAAGAGCCGGTGAACGACAAGGAGGCCATCTACTTTGCGTTCCCCTTCGCGGCGCCGCAGCCGGAATTCGAGTACGAGGGCCAGAGCGGAACCGTCAATCCGGGGCGCGACGAACTCGCCGGCGGCTGCCGCGAATGGTACACGGCGGGACACTGGGCGCGCGTCAGCGGCGGCGGGTTCAGCGCGGCGTTGATCCCCGTCGATGCGCCGCTCGTGACCTTCGGCGACATCAATCGGGGCCTGTGGCCGGAGAAGTTCGAGCCGAAGTCGTCCGCCATCTTCTCCTACGCGCTGAACAACTACTGGCACACCAACTTCCCGCGCGTGCAGAGCGGAGAGTTCACTTTCCGCTACGTGGTCACAAGCGGCGCCACGCTGGATCCGGCGCTGCTGAGCCGCCTGGGAAGGGAATCGCTGACGCCGCTCGAAACCGGCGAGCTGGGGAGAAACGATAAAGTCGGGTTGCGAGGCACGCTGCCGGCCACGCCCGCGAGTTTCCTCGGCCTGGCGGGCGGCGGCGTCGAACTGGAGACGCTCAAGCCCGCCGAGGATGGCGAGGGCTACATCGTCCGTCTGCTGGAGACCTCCGGCCGCGAGGGCAAGGCGCGCCTCTCTTCGCGCCTGCTCGAATTCAGCCGCGCCTGGCTGTCGAACGCCGCCGAGGACAACCTCCGCGAGATCCCCGTGTCGAAAGACGGCGTGGACGTGGCCATGCCGCCCTTCGCGATCGTGACCTTGCGCGTGCTAGCGCGCCCGGTGGCGCCGTAACGCAACTCAAGACCACTCGACGATAGCCTTTACGACGCCGGCCTCCCGGTGAAGCCACGGCGGAAACCGCTTGTTCATCGCGTCGGGACCAACGCACTCCGTGGGCCACGACGCCACATCGATCCGCCCGTTCTCCATGTAGTCGAGCACGCGATGGTGCTCGGCCGGCGTGCTGTTGCGGCTCGCCAGGATCGTCGCCTCGCGCCGGTGAAGGTCCGGATCGAATAAGGAAATCGTGTCGTTGATCAGGCCGACGAAAACCAGCGTGCCGGCCTGCTGGAGCAGCTGAATCGAGCCATCCATCGAACTCTTGTCGCCGGTGCAGTCGAACACCAGGAAGGACGGCTCTTCCTGCCGCGCCTCCTGGTGCGACGGATAATAGCGCGTCAAGCCGTAATGCCGGGCCGCGAATTCGAGGCGCTCCGGCATCTTCTCAATCACCCCGACATCGGCGCCTGCCAGCAATAAAAACTGCATCACCGACAGCCCGATGGGTCCGGCGCCGACGACGATCGCGCGGTCGCCCGCCTGCGGCGCCGCGCGGCCCACGGCGTGGATGCCGACGCCGAGCGTCTCCACGAGCGGAATCTGTATGGGCGGCAGGCTCTCGCACCGGTACAGATGTTTCGCCGGCAGAAGAATGCGGTCGCGCATGCCGCCGTCGGAATGGACGCCGATCACGCGCATCTTGGCGCAGCAGTTCGTCCGTCCCAACAAGCAGGCCGCGCATTCGCCGCAGGTCATATACGGGTTCACCGCGCACCGGTCGCCGGGCCTGAACTGCCCGTCGCTGTCGCCGGCCTCGATCACCTCGACCGCCAGTTCGTGCCCGAGAATTCGCGGATAAGTGAAAAATGGCTGGGTGCCTTCGAACGCGTGCAGATCGGTGCCGCAAATGCCAATCGCCAAGACGCGCACGAGAACTTCCCTCGGTCCTGGCGCGCCAGGTTGCGCGGTGTCGGTGAGGGTGAATCGGCCCGGCTGTTCGAGAGTGGCTGTCTTCATGGCTTGTAAGTGACAACTGTAACAGACCGCAGCACATCACATTTGTCGTGCTAACTTGGCTCGTATGCCGGCAAATTTCAGGGCGGAGTTAGTGGGCTGCTTTGGCCAGCCAGTGGCGGAGAACCCGACAGGCGCCATGCAGGAGGCGGCCTTCCGGGCCATCGGATTGAACTGGCGATACCTCACGGTCGAGGTGCCGCCCGCGAGGTTGCGCGACGCCATGACCGGAATGCGAGCGTTCGGCATGCAGGGCCTCAACCTCACGATTCCGCACAAGGTCGCGGTCATCGAGTACCTCGACGCGGTGGCGCCGGATGCCGCGATCATCGGCGCGGTGAACACGGTCAGACGGGAAGCGGACCGGTTGATCGGCGAGAACACCGACGGCAAGGGTTTCCTGCGGGGCCTGCGCACGGACGCCGGAGTTGACCCGAGGAACAAGCGCGTGGCCGTGCTCGGCGCCGGCGGCGCGGCACGGGCAATCGTGACGGAACTGGCCCTGGCCGGGGCCTCGGACGTATTGGTGGTAAACCGCTCGGTGAGCCGCGGGGAACCGATGGTCTCTGATCTCGTCTCGAAAACTGACGCGCCGATCCGGTTCGAGCCATGGCAAAGTACCTATGCGGTGCCCGCTGACACCGATATCATGGTCAATGCCACATCCATCGGCCTGTATCCGGATGTGGACGCCATGCCGCCCGTGGACCTGCGCTCCGCGCACTCGGGAATGCTGGTCTGCGATGTGGTCTTCAACCCGCCGGAGACGCGCCTGCTCCGCGCGGCGCGGCAGCGGGGCCTGCCGGTTCTCGACGGCCTGGCCATGCTCGTCTATCAGGGCGCGATCGGGTTCGAATTGTGGACCGGGCGGAAGGCGCCGGAGGCGGTGATGAAGGACGCGCTGCGGCAGGCCTTAGGGCTCGCGTAATACGATTGGCTTTACGGTCCCTTATGCCGCCGAAAATCTCCGCTTTCCCCAAGTGCTACCTCGATGAAATCGCGGCAGCTCGCACCATGTCCGTCTTCGAGTGGGTGGACATGGCCAAAGACCTCGACGCCGACGGTCTGGAACTGTATGAAGGCTTCTTCACCAGCCTGGATTCCGACTATCTGGCGAAGGTCCGCGATGCCATTCACCGGGCGGGCTTCGAGATGCCCATGCTCTGCTGCTCGCCCGATTTCACCAGCCCCCTGCCGGATGCCCGCAAGCAGGCGGTCGAACACGAGGCCGATATGATTCGTGTGGCCCGCCGGCTCGGCGGACCGCGGACCGTGTGCCGCGTGCTCACCGGCCAGCGCTATCCCGAAGTCGGCCGGGAGCAAGGCATCGAGTGGGTCGTGGAAGCCATCACCGCGCTCGTGCCCGTGGCCCGCGAATACGACATCGTGCTCGGCTTGGAGAATCACTACAAGGACGGCTTCTGGCGCTACCCGGAGTTCGCCCAGAAGCAGGATGTTTTTCTCGCCGTCCTGAACGCCATCCCCGAGCGCGAGTATTTCGGAGTGCAGTACGATCCGTCCAACGCCATCGTGGCCGGAGACGACCCGGTGGACCTGCTGGAGCGCGTCGCCGGCCGTGTGGTCAGCATGCACGCCAGCGATCGCTTCCTGGCGCCCGGCGCGTCTCTCGACGAACTGCGGCAGAGCGACGGCACTCTCGGCTATTCGCCCAGTTTGCGCCACGGGGTCACCGGGAAGGGCTTGAACGACTACAGCGCGATCTTCCGCATCCTGGCGCGGCACGGCTATTCCGGCTGGATCAGTATCGAAGACGGCATGAACGGGATGGACGAGATGGCGGAGTCGCTGGCGTTCCTGCGCAGGATGATCGCGATTCACTTTAAGGAATAGGAGATGAACCGCAAGGTCCGAACTGCCATTGTGGGCTGCGGCAAAGTGGCCCACCTGCACGCCGCCGCTCTCGGCGAATTGCCCGAAGCCGAATTCGTGGCCGTCACCGATACCGCGCCGGAGCGCGCGGCCGAATTTGCGGCCCGCTACCACGTGCGAGCCTGCCGCGATCTCGAGAGCATGATCGCGGAAGCCCGCATCGAAGCCGTGATTGTCTGCACCCCGCATCCGGCGCACCGGGCGCCAGCCGTGCGCGCGGCCGAAGCGGGAATCCACGTGCTGGTGGAGAAGCCTCTGGCCTCCACCCTCTCCGATTGCGACGCCATGATCGAGGCTGCCGCGCGCCATCGGGTCAAGCTGGGAGTGGTCAGCCAGCGCCGTTTCTTCGAACCCGTGTGCCGCATGAAGGCCGCCATCGACGCGGGCAAAATCGGCGCTCCCGCCTTGGGCACCGTGGCCATGTTCAGTTGGCGCGACGAGAGTTACTACCGGTCCGACGCGTGGCGCGGGAAATGGGAAACCGAAGGCGGCGGCGTGTTGATCAATCAGTCGCCACACCACCTGGACATCCTGCAATGGCTCATGGGACCGATCGACGAAATCAGCGGCTGCTACGCCAATTTGAATCATCCTTACATTGAAGTCGAAGACACCGCCCTGGCCATGATCCGGTTCCGCAGCGGGGCGCTCGGTTCCGTGGTGGTCAGCCTGAGCCAGAAGCCCGGGATCCACACCAAGATCCACGTGCATGGCTCGAACGGCGCGTCGGTCGGCGCCCAGACCGACAGCGGCGCCACCTTCATCGCCGGCATGACCGGAGTCGCCGAGCCGCCGCTGAACGATCTCTGGACGATTCCGGGCGAGGAACACCTGCTACCTGTCTTCGAGGAAGAGGATCGCGCCGCGTTCCGGCGCATCGACCCCGTCACGCATTATCACGCCGCACAGGACCGCGACTTTCTGCGCGCCATTCTCGAGGACCGCCCGCCGCTGGCGACCGGCGAGGATGGCCGCAAAGTCGTGGAGATCATCGCGGCCATCTACCGCTCTTCGAACGAGCGCAGGCCCGTGCGCCTTCCGCCGGAGGACGCCGGGTGATTATTTCGCGTCCTGCACGAATACCAACTGGCCGAACCTCGCGGGCACGTGAGGCTGCGCCCGGGGTTGGACCGGATCGGACCACATGCTGAGGCGGCGGTCGGGCTCGACCCCGTCCCAGCGGTTGAGATTGGCGGTCCAGATGGTGCCGGGAGTCGGCCGCCTTGCAAGTTCTTCGAAATTTGCCCACGGGATCGCGACTTCCAGGCTCCAGCCCTGGTCTTCATCGCCGCGTGCGTTCAGCGTGCCGCGGATGAACGTAGCCAGCAGCACGCCCTGCATGTTGAAGCGCTTGAACGCATACCGGGCGTCCACCATCACGTAGTCGTACAGCACCGCGCGCGCGTTCATCTCCAGGCCGAAGTAGACGCCGGTCTGCGACGGTCGCGGGTTGATGAAGATCTCTACCGCGTCGTCTTGATACGTGGGATCGTCGCGCTCGGTCCGCAGCGCCACGATGTCTTTGTCCTCGCACTCGTATCCGACATAGAGATAGTCGTCGTCCCACAGCAGCCGGGCGGTGGTCTTCTGCTTGGCGCCGGTCTGGAAATCCCAGGGGAACACGAACTCGATGGTGGACGCCTCCTGCCAGGCCTTCTCGTCCAGCTTGCCGTCGATTACGATGCGGCCGGCGGCGCGCTTCACTCCGTAACTGGGAATCGGCGGCTGTGCCGGAAGAGCCGCGGCCAGCGCCAGGCATGTCAGAATCAGTCGCATCTCAGTGTCTCCCTTCTAACTCGATCACCGTAACACTCATGGGCGGAAACGTGAATTCGAATGCGCGTCCCTGCGCGTTCACCCTCACATCCACCGGCACGATCGCCTCCGGATGCTCCTCGCTGTTCCCGTCGTACAGGCTCTTCGATGTGAGCTGCTGTGCGCGGGACGACACCGCGGTAAACCCCGAAAGCTGCACCGCGGCGGGTATCTGGCGCGTCAGGTGGCGGTTCACGCAGAACAGCGTCAGCCGTGTGCCGCCCGCGTTCAATGCCGAGACCACGTCCAGGTACGGCACGGAGCGGATCGCCGGAATGCGCTTGACGCCCTCGTCCACATCGTACTGCTCGCCTTGCACCTTGGTCTCCACCAGCGTGGCAGCGTCGGCGCGCGAGTACATGCGAAAGGCCCAGTAGGCCGGCACGCCGTAGACCCGTGCGCGCTTCTGCCAGACGCCGCCGAATTCGATGAGCCCCGTCATGTCGGAAACCGGGGTGAAGTCAGCCGTGCGCAGCAGCGTGTTCAGGAAGCCGGCCGTGCATAGCGCCCCGCCCAAATTGTCGTACGTGGGGGCCGACGCCGCGGGGCCGGTGAACAGCCATTCGGTGAAAGCGATGCGGACCCGGCCGCGCGCCGCGGCGTCCGCATCGATTTGCTGCTTCATGCTCCGCAACTGCCGCTCCAGGCCCACCGGTAGCGCCAGCGCGGCCTGCGCGATGAATTCCGGCGAGGGGTTGGCCTTCTGGACGTCGGCCGTCCTCACCACGAAGTGGGTGGAAAGATAGTTCAGCGCATCGGGGCCAAGCTTGAGTTGTGCCGCGTTCCACTGCTCGAAGTGATCCGGGTCCTGCCCGGTGGCGATGAGCCGCGAGCGCGGATCCGCGCGGCGAACGGCGTCGCTGAATTCCTTCGTCCGCTCGGCGATTCGCGCGAGCGTCGGATAGCCGATCTGGAAATTGCCCCAGAGTTCGTTGCCCAACTCCCAGACCAGGCCGCCCGCGCGGTCGCCCCATTTGCCGTTGACGTATCGCACCCAGTCCGCCGCTTCCTCCGGCGTGCCGCTGCCCAGGTTGAGGGCGATCTGCGGCTGCGCGCCGATCAACTCGCAAAACCGCAGGAACTCGTCCGTGCCGAAGTGGTTGTATTCCGGCATGCCCCACGATTGGTTGAGCATGGTGACGCGCCGGTCCATCGGCCCCACGCCGTCGCGCCAATGGTATCCGGAGGTGTAGTTGCCGCCATACCGCACCAGCGGGGTTTTCATATCGCGCGCATACGCGATCATCTCGGGGTTCATTCCGTCGATGGCATCGGCCGGGAACAGGAATGCCTGGTCCACCAGCACGCGCGCTTCGTCGGAAATGGCGATGGCGAAATCCACCGCTTCCAGGCCGGCCACAGCGCCCTTGGCAAGCTCCAGTGAGAACTCGTACCGCGTCCAGCCGGCCGCCGGCAGCCGCAGTTTCTGCCGGGCGAAGACCTCGTCGGGCCGGTCTCGCCGGCGGAGGGAAACTTCCAGTTCGCGGGGTCCGCTTACCGGCTTGGCGTAGAGGCTGCCGGTGTATCGCAGCGTGCGGTGAACCGGCAGGTACACCAGTTGCCGCACGCCCGTCTCCTGCCCGGGCAGCGCCATGATCAACAGCGAGCGCTCGGAGTTGGCCGCGTCGCCCCACCGCGGTTCGTAGCGCCATCCCTGCGCCGGATGGAGCGGCTCCCAGGGTAGTGGCAGTCCGATATTGGAGGCGTCCGCTAGTTCCTTCCGCTGGCTGATCATCCGCGACAGGCGTCCCGCGCTCCAGAGACTGTCCTCGAAGCTGGGGTTCTCCAGGATCTGGGCCCACAGCCCGCCGTAGGTGCTGTGCCCGATGGGTTCCAGGAACGTGCCATAGATGGTGCGCGGAATCGCGTGCCCGGTCCGCGACGCATCCACCGCGATGACCGTGTCAGGCTGGGCGCGCACACCGGCGCACCACAACCCCAGGCAAAGCAGCGCGAGTTTTGGTCTCACTGGATTACCTTAACACCCGTTGCGTTCCCCGGCGATGCAGTGCCGTAACTGTACAGTCCATGACGGAAATGCCCAAGCCGGGCAGTGAAAATAAGGATATATGAAGATAGGTGTTATCGGCTCTGGAAACGTGGGCGGAACTCTAGGTTCGCGTTGGGCTGCAGGCGGGCACGCCGTCGCATTCGGCTCGCGCGATCCCGGCTCGCAAGCCATGCGGGAACTCGTCCGGAAAGCGGGCGGCACGGCCCGTGCGGCGTCCTCGGCCGACGCAGCGGCGTCTAGTGACATCGTGCTGGTCGCGACCCCTTGGCCGGCGACACGGGGAGCCATCGAGGGCGCCGGTCCCCTGGCCGGCAAGATCCTGATCGACGCCACCAATCCGTTGTTGCCGCAGTTGGCGGGCCTGGAGTTCGGCAACACCACCTCCGGTGCGGAACAGGTTGCGTCCTGGGCGCCGGGCGCGAGGGTAGTAAAGGCGTTCAATACGATCGGGTTCAACATCATGGCGAATCCGCGTTTTGGAGATCGCGCCGCATCCATGTTCTATTGCGGGGACGACGCGGCGGCGAAACAGGTGGTCCATCAATTGGCCGCGGAAATCGGTCTCGATGCGCACGACGCCGGGCCGCTCGGCCAGGCGCGCCTGCTGGAACCGTTTGCCATGCTCTGGATCTCACTCGCGGTCGCCCACGGATATGGGCGCGAGATTGCGTTTGACTTCATGCGCCGCTAGTTCCACAACGATCAGCGCAACCAGACCTCACCTTCCGAGATCACCAATCACTTCTTTCAGGACGCGGCGAGCGGCCAGCGAAACGAACTCATCAGTGGGATGCCGCAACTCGGCGCATATCGCGCGACATACTCCCGGATCGCGTCACTGAACAACCGGCTTCGAGACTTCTTGGTCCGCCGTGCGAGCCGTTCCGCCCCCCTCGCGGGCGGCAGTGTGCTATCAATGCGGTGATGGTGACGCCCGACGCCGCCATCGGAGGCTTCGATGAGCACCGACCGTCGTGGGTTCTTCAAGAAGGTAGCCGCCGGGGCCGCGCTGGCGGCCGCGCCCGAAGCGGCGTCCCCCCAGCAGCCCCCGGCGCCGCCCGCCGCGGCCGCGCCCCCAGCGCCGCTGCCCATGCGCTACCCGCGCGTCTACACCGGCCGCCAGTTGGCCACCATCGCTTTTCCGCTCGGAGGCGTCGCCACGGGAAGCATCAGCCTCGGCGGACGCGGCCAGTTTCGCGATTGGGAGATCTTCAACCGTCCCGACAAAGGCCGCTCTCCCGGTTACGCCATGGCCTCCATCTGGGCTCAGACCGGCAAGGCCAAGCCCGTGGCGCGCGTGCTCGAGTCGCGCCTGCTGCCGCCTTACGCCAGCACTTCGGGCCTCGGTCCGGCCAACGCCCCCGGCCTCTCCCGCCTGGCCCGCGCCACCTTCACCGGCGAGTTCCCCATGGCGCGCATCGACTTCGCGGACTCCCGCCTCCCCGTGCGCGTCTCGCTCGAAGCCTTCAGCCCCTTCGTGCCGCTAGACCCCGAAGCTTCCGGCCTGCCCGTGGCCGTCTTGCGCTATCGCGTGAAGAATCCCGGCGCGGCGAAGGCCACCGTCTCCATCGCCTTCTCGCTCGACAACCCCATCGCCGCCGCACCCGGCGCGGTCGGCCGCGCCGGCGCCGACGGCCGCGCCATCGAGTTCCGCCGCGCTCCGGATGCCGACGGCGCCGAGCTTCAGGGCCTCTACATGACCAACCCCGGCCTCGCCGAGACCGACACGCAGCGCGGCTCTCTCGCCTTGTGCCTGATGCACCCCGGCGACGGCCGCGTGACCTACCTCCGCGGCTGGCCCGCCGCCCGCTGGTGGGCCAGCCCCAACCTGTTCTGGGACGACTTCTCGAGCGACGGCGCGCTCGGCCCCGAAGCCGAACGCCGCCGCCCTACCGGCTCTCTCTGTTTGCAGCGCGACATCGCCCCCGGCGCCGAAGCCGTGTATGAGTTCCTGCTCGCCTGGCACTTCCCCAACCGCACTCCCGCCGGCTGCGGCTGGAGCGCCCCGCGCGGCCATGAGAACGACGTCATCGGCAACTACTACTGCACCCGCTTCGCCGACGCCTGGGCCGCCGCCGATCACGCGCTCCGCAACCTTCCCGATCTCGAGAAACGCACCCGCGCGTTCCTCGGCGCCATGCGCGAGAGCACCCTCCCCGCCGCCCTGCGCGACGCGGCCATGTCCAACCTCTCCACTCTCGTCACCCAGACTTCCTTCCGCACCGCCGACGGCGAGTTCCACGGCTTCGAGGGCAGCAACGACCGCAGCGGCTGCTGCCACGGCAACTGCACCCACGTCTGGAACTACGAGACCGCCACCCAGTACGTCTTCCCGACCTTCGCGCGCTCGCTTCGCAACTCCGCCTTCGGCTACTCCCTCGACGAGCAGGGCGCGATGCGCTTCCGCCAGACGCTCCCCGACGGCATCGAGCGCTCCGGCTGGACCGCCACCGACGGCCAGATGGGCCAGATCATCAAGATCTACCTCGATTGGAAACTGTCGGGCGACACCCCATGGCTGCGCGGCCACTGGCCCGCCGTCCAGCGCGCCCTGGCCTTCGCCTGGATCAAGGGCGGCTGGGACCCCAACCGCGACGGCGTCATGGAAGGCGTGCAGCACAACACCTACGACGTGGAGTTCTACGGTCCCAACCCCCAGTGCGGCGTCTACTACCTCGGAGCCCTGCGCGCCGCCGAGGAGATGGCCCGCGCGATGGGCGACGACAATGCCGCCCGCGACTACCACGGCCTGTTCGAGAAGGGCCGCGCCTGGATCGACGCCAACCTCTTCAACGGCGAATACTACATCCAGCAGGTGCGCGGCATTCCCAAGGCCGACATCGCCCCGCTCACCATGGGGAACATGGGCGCCGAGAATACCGAACAGCCCGAGTTTCAGGCCGGCGAAGGATGCCTCGCCGACCAGTTGATTGGCCAGTACCATGCCGGCCTCGCCGGCCTTGGCCCGCTGCTCGAACCGAAGAATATCCGCAAGACGCTCGAATCCATCCGCAAGTACAACCACCGCGCCAACCTCTTCGAGCACGATTCCACCCAGCGCATCTATGCCCTCAACGACGAGCCCGCCGTGCTGGTCTGCGACTACGGCAAGGTCACGCGTCCGCGTGTGCCGTTCCCCTACTACGCCGAGGCGTGGACCGGCATCGAGTACCTGGTGGCCGCGCTGTTCCTCCAGGCCGGCATGGTGCGCGAGGGCGTGGAGACGGTGGAAGACGTGCGCCGCCGCTACGACGGCGAGCGCCGCAACCCCTGGGACGAGCCCGAGTGCGGCCATCACTACGCCCGCGCCATGTCGTCGTGGTCCACCGTCGTGGCCTACAGCGGCTTCGACTACCACGGCGCGGAGAAGACGCTCACGCTCCAGCCGTGCTCCGCCGAGCCGCGCTTCGTCTCCTTCTGGTCGTCGGGCACGGGGTGGGGCGTGTTCACCATCGCCTCCGAAGACGGCCGCGCCCGCCTGGAGCTGAAGGTGATCGAAGGCTCGCTTCCTATCCGCTCCCTGAGCCTGCCCCGCGGCGGCGGAGGCGCGACGTCTGTCACGCTCGACGGCCAGGCCTGCCCGCATCGCGCCGAGCGCCAGGCCGGGAAGGTCACCCTCACCGTGACCGAGGACATCGCCGTCCCGTCCGGCGGCAAACTGGTCGCCGCTTACTGACCATGGCCCGCCCGTTCTTCGTCCCCATCGGCGGCTTTCTCGGGGCGGGGAAGACCACTCTGATTGTGGCCGCTTCGCGCCTGCTGCGCGCCCGCGGCCTGCGTCCCGCGGCCATCCTCAACGACCAGGGCGCCGAGCTTGTGGACACCTCCTTCGCCCGCGCCAGCGGCGTGGAATCCGCCCAGGTGACCGGCGGCTGTTTCTGCTGCCGCTTCTCGGACCTCATCGACGCCGCCGCGCGCCTGCGCGACTACGCGCCGGACGTCATCTTCGCCGAGGCCGTGGGAAGCTGTACGGACATCGCCGCCACCGTGTTGCGCCCACTGCAGCAGGATTTCGCGGGCGACTTCCGGCTCGCCCCTTTCAGTGTCCTGGTGGACCCCACCCGCGCCCGCGAGTGGGTCCACCCTCCCGCCGATGATGGCCTCGCATACCTCTTCCGCAAGCAGATCGAAGAAGCCGACCTCGTCTGTTTCACCCGTGCGGACCTCCACCGCGAGTTCCCGGAAATCGCCGGTGCCCCCGTCCGATACATGAGCCCACTCACCGGCCAAGGCGTGGCCGAATGGCTGGACGAGATCCACGGCGGCGCATTCGAGCCCGCCTCCCGGACGCTGGATGTCGATTACGGCCGCTACGCCCGCACCGAAGCCATGCTGGCGTGGCTCAATTGCAGCGTGACGGTGAAGCCGCGCCCGGCGCAATCCCCCGCGCTGGTCATCGGCCCGCTGCTGGACTCGCTCGACGCGGCCCTCACTGCCGCCGGCCTGCGCATCGCGCACCTCAAGCTGATGGACGAAGCTGCTTCCGGCTGGCTGAAGGCCTCGGTCTCGAACAACGGCGACGAGCCCGTTGTGCAGGGCGCTCTGGACGCTGGCCCCGCCGCCGTCCACGAATTGCTGCTGAACATCCGTGCCGCCGGCGATCCCGCCGCGCTGCGCCAGGCCGTCGAGTCGGAGCTGGCGAAGTTGCCCGGCAAGGTCCGCATAAGAACGATGCAGTGCTTCAGTCCCGCGCCGCCTGTGCCGGAGCGGAGGGTAGCTTCCGCGCCGCCGCACCCCGACTCGCGCCTGTAGCTCACGGCACCCACTGGCCCCAATACGATTCACTCAAGGGACCGCTCCCGACACTGTCCAGATCGCCGTTTCCGGCGGAGTCTCCAGCGCCTGGTAGTTCGGCGGGATGGCGACTCAGCCAAGTGGCATACGGTTGCGGAAACTCTGCGAGAATTGAACTTGGGTCAGCTTGCTGCCAAGATTCGGAACTTCCATGGAGGGTAGCAGTGAGTCGCTCGTTCGGTCTGGTTGAAGAGAAGCTCCGAGAAGCGAAGTTCTTCCTCGATCTATTGCGGAACTCAGCCCGCATGAGTTTTGACTCTCGCTGTTACTTCAGCGCATTCACATCGGCGGCACGGAGCGTCACTTTTTCTCTGCAGTCCAGCCTGCATGGTATTGAGGGATTCGAATCATGGTATGAATCCAACCGCCGCCTGCTCAAAGATGACCCCCTCGCCACTTTTTTTGTGGATGTACGCAACAAGATCCAAAAGACCGGCGAGAACCCACTCAACGAGGTTCCGTTGAGCACTCTTCCCGATGCCCTTCGGGACTCGCTCTGGGGGTCGATGCGGGACCGGCAGCGGCACATAGTCGCAATGCCGGATCTTGATGACACTCGGGTGACGATCCTTGTGGATGCGGTTCAGGCAAGCGAGGATTACTTCAGATCGCTTGTCGGGTTGGTGTTCAAATGTTACGAAACATTCCTGTGTGTGGTTGACCCACGCTGGTACTTCACAGAGAAGCACTTTGCGGAGATGGGAAAGACATTCGTCAATGCGCTAGCTGAATCGGGGTTTCCCGAAGCCTGGGGGGCATTTATGCCGGACGGATGTGACGGCTGGCGGGTGCTCAGGTCCCAACATGAGCTGTGCCCGTTGAATGACTTGTTCCAGGAATACCTCGCGAAACAAATTCTCGACCCCGACGGCTAGATGTAGCAGCCCGAGCGGAACGTTCGCGAACTACTTGAGCGAATCACGCCCAATGCTTCCTACTCGGACCTTGAGTTCATCGTTCGGTCGGTCAACCGCCGAATTAGACTCGGACCCGCACCGCCGCGCAGAGCGTCCTGGCCTGTGACACAATGAGGTCATGAAGCGACCATTCGCCGCGACCGTTTGGCGTGAGGGGAAGTGGTACGTCTCCCAGTGCCTGGAGGTCGATGTCGCCAGCCAAGGCGAGACCGAGGAAGAAGCCCTTGCCAACTTGAGGGAAGCGCTTGAACTGCATTTCGAACCGCCCCAACCAACGCGGGCGCCGGAAGTGCGTATGATCGAGGTCGAGGTTGGGGCGGCTTAAGCCGCAACCTTGCCGTGAGATCAAGCGCCGGCTTGAAGCGGCCGGCTTCGTCGAGGCCAGCCAGAAAGGCAGCCACGTCAAATTCGTGCGACGCTCGGGGAACGTTGTTGATACTGCCATCGTGCCAAGGAAACCCGAGATTCCTGTCGGCACTTTGCGCAGCATCTTGAGCCAGGCCCACATCAATCCGGCTCGTTGGGAGAAACTCGGATGACTACTTGGCCGTAGTACCCATTCCGTTGCAGTGGACGCCCAACTCCCCGTGGACGAACTGTGGGCGGTTACTCCTATGACGCGCAGTTTCCGAAAGTGGCGATCCCTTGGGCCGGTGACTCAGAGGCAACGCCCTCGCTAGCTGCGGTGGACCGCGGTCGGACCCGTTCTCGATTTCTCGATTACCGTGGTCGGGCTGTGCGGAGGTCGTATTCGAGTTGCAGGCCGAGCCAGAACTCAGCCGAGGTCCCGAGGTATCGCGCCAGCCGTAGAGCGGTGTCAGCCGTGATTCTCCGTCGGCCAAGCACGACATCATTGAGGCGCGCTGCCGTGATGCCCAATGCCTTAGCGAGTTGGTTCACGCTCATGCCCAACGGTTCGAGAACGTCGCTGCGTATAGTCTCGCCGGGATGCGGAGCGTGTATTACTTCAGCCATAACGTCGCGCAGCCCTCCCCCAGCAAATAATTCCGCGCCACCGCCGAGAACGACTCCACCTGCGCCCCCGCCCACGCCTCATCGCGCCCAAGTTCCCGCGCCAGCAACCCCGCCGCGTGAGGCGCCATCGCGATCGCCGCCCGGGCATTCAGGAACAAGGCTCGCGTGCGGCGCGCCAACACATCCTCGAGCGTCCGCGCCATCTCGTGCCGCGCCGCCCACACGATCTCCGCGCCGGTATACGGCAACGCGGCATCCAGCGGCTCACCCAGCGACCCGTCCCCTTCTTCCAGTTCCCGAATCGCCGCGGCATCGGACCCATACACCTGAAGACGCCCGCCCGACGCCGTCTGGAAGCCGTGAATCCTGAGCTGCGCCGTGACGCACGGCTGCTCCGGCAGACGTCCCAGGATGGCAGCCTGGTTCACGCAATCCTCCGCCATGTGGCGATACGTGGTCCACTTGCCTCCGGTAATCGTCACCATGCCGGAGTCCTCGATGCGGATCGTGTGGCTTCGCGAGAGCGACGCCGTGTTCCCCGGCTGCCCCGATCGCACCAGCGGCCGGATGCCCGCGAACACGCTGAGCACGTCGGCGCGCGTCGGCTTCTTTGCCAGGTAAAGCGACGCCGTTTGCAGGATGAACTCCACCTCCTGCTCCATCGCCACCGGCTCCAGCACTGCCTCGTCCACCGGCGTATCGGTCGTGCCCACCAAGGTGTGGCCGTGCCACGGGATGGCGAACATCACGCGTCCGTCGCTGGTGTGCGGCACCATGATCGCGCTGTCGCCGGCCAGGAAGGAGTGATCGAACACCAGGTGGATTCCCTGGCTGGCTGCGACCATCGGCTGCACCCCGGGGTCGGCCATGCGCCGCAACTGGTCGGTGAACGGGCCGGTCGCATTCACCACGACTTTCCCCGCGGCCTCGAACTCCTCGCCCGTCTCCTGGTCGCGGAACCGGACGCCGTTGACGAAACCCTCGCCGTCTTTCGTCAGCCCGGTGACCTGCGCGTAGTTCAGCGCGACGGCCCCGTGCTCCACGGCGGTCGCCACCAGGTTGATCAGCAGCCGCGCGTCGTCGAACTGGCCGTCGAAGTACATCACCCCGCCTCTCAGCCCTTCCGTGTTGAGAGTGGGCAGCATCTCCAGCGTCTCTTCCTTCGACAGGATGCGCGATGCGCCGAAGCCGTACTTGCCCGCCAGCAGGTTGTAAAGCTTCAGCCCGATTCCGTAGAACGGCGCCTCCCACCACGTGTAGTTCGGCACAACGAAGCCCAGGTTCCTCACCAGGTGCGGCGCGTTCTCCAGCAGCAGCCCGCGCTCTTTCAGGGCCTCCATCACCAGCGAGACGTTGCCTTGCTCCAGATACCGCACGCCGCCGTGCACCAGCTTGGTGCTGCGGCTCGATGTGCCCTTGCCGAAGTCGCTCTGTTCCACAAGCAGCGTGTCGTAGCCGCGCGTTGCGGCGTCGATGGCCACTCCCGCCCCCGTGGCGCCGCCGCCCGCGACGATCACGTCCCACCGCCCGTCGTGCGCGCGCAGCCGGCCGTACATCTCCGATCGGTTCATATCTTTCGGGCCGTCGCCGCCCGGTCCGCCGTTTCCGCGTCCTTCGCCCCTACCGTGTGCGGCGTCAGTTTCCAGGTGAGCGAGAGCAGCGCGATCCCCATCAGCGTCGAGGCCAGAATGGCGTACAGCGCCGCGTTCCAGCCGTACCGCTCGGCGATGCTGCCGATGCCCTTGCCCTGCACTGTGCGCCCGATGTAGCCGAATAGTCCAATAAATCCCGCCGCCGTGCCCACGGCTTTCTTCGAGCTGAAGTCCAGGCCCGTGACCCCCAGAAGCATGACCGGCGGATAGACGAAGAACCCGACGATTCCGAACAGCGTCAGGTCCAGCCACAGCATGCCCGGCGGCGTGTACAGGATTCCGCCGAACGCCAGGAAGACCGGGACCATGCAGACCAGGCTGATCATGCCGCGGCGCCCGCCGGCTTTGTCGGAGAGCCATCCCATCAGGATCGTGCTGAAAATCCCGGCGAACTCGAAGATCGCCGTGCTCAGCCCGCCGTCCTCCAGGCTCGCCCGCTTGACCTCCTTGAGGTACGTCGGGCCCCAATCGAGCATGCTGTAGCGCGCGATGTATACAAAAAAGTTCGCCGCCGCGAACAGCCACAGGTACCGGTTCTTCAGGACGTAGTTCACCAGCAGGTCGCGCGTGCCCAGCTCCTCTTCGCGGTCGCGCTCGCCTTCGGCCGGATAATCGTTGCGGTACTCTTCGACCGGCGGCAGCCCCACCGATTGCGGCGTGTCCCGGAGCCTCACGATGAGATAGGCGGCGCACAGCAACGCCAGGATGCCGGGAACGTAAAATGCCGATCGCCATCCCATCCACGCCGTGCTGTACGCGGCGATGAGCCCCGTCAGCCCGCCGCCCACGTTGTGCGCGATGTTCCAGAACGCGAACACCGTGCCGCGCTCCCGCACGCTGTACCAGTGCCCCAGCGAGCGGCCGCACGGCGCCCATCCCATGCCCTGGAACAGGCCGTTCAGCGTCCACAGCTCCAGGTGCACGCCGTAGCTGCTCGCCGCCCCGAACAGAAAATTGCACAGAGCCGTGAGGATCAGCCCCGCCGGCATGAAGTACCGCGGATTGCTCCGGTCCGACCATGCGCCCATGAGGAACTTGCCCACCCCGTAAGCGATCGCCGTCAGCGCCAGCATGTCGCCGATCTGCCCCTTGGTATAGCCCAAGGCGTTTCCCATTTCCTTGGAAACTACCGGCAGGTTGTTGCGGACGAAATAGAAGGTCGCGTAGCCGATGAATGTCGATTCCAGGATCCGCCAGCGGAACTTGGGATACAGTCTGCGGACCTGCTCATCGGGAAGGCGCGCGATGTGCGGGGCGGGTCGAAACAGCGAGTTCATAGAGGTGCTCGGGGTCCTTGCCGCAACCGTCCATTATAGGATATTCAGCGGACCCCTCACTCCTATTTCGCTTTATACTGGTGGCGATGCCGCGAAGATCGTTTGCGTGTTCCTTCCTGTTTGCGTTTCTCGGTGCGATGCCCTCGGCTTCTCCCGCAGCGGACCAGCCTCGGATCCTGGTGCACGGCCATCGCGGCGCCCGCGCCCGCCGGCCGGAAAACACCGTTCCCGCCTTCCAGTACGCCATCGATCAGGGTGTGGACGCCCTCGAGATGGACATGGCCGTGACCCGGGACAACATCATTGTCATCTCCCACGACCCGATCCTCCATCCGCCGGTGTGCAGCGGTCCGCAGCCGAGCGCGGTGATCCACCAGCAGACGCTCGCCGAAGTGCGCCAGTGGGACTGCGGCGCCGTTCAGAACCCCAATTTCCTCACGCAACTGACGGTGCCCGGCACCCGTATGCCCACCCTGGATGACGTGTTCTCCCTGGCCCCGCGCGGCCGGTTCGATTACAACATCGAGACCAAGAGCTTCCCCGACAAGCCCGAATACACGCCGCCGCCGGACGTGTTCGCGCGCATGGTCCTGGACAAGATCCGCCAGTACAAGCTGGAAAAACGGATCATCCTCCAGTCCTTCGATTTCCGCACCCTGGTGGCCATGCGCAAGCTGGCGCCGGAGATCCGGCTGTCGGCCCTGACGCAGGCCGATCGGCGCGACTTCGCCCTGATCGTCGCCGACGCCGCCAAGGCGGAAATTATTTCGCCCGAGTTCCACCTCGTCACTCCCGCCAAAGTGGAAGCCGCGCACAAGGCGGGCTTGCAGGTGGTGCCCTGGACCGCCGACACGGAGGCCGACTGGGACCGTCTGATCGAAGCGAAGGTGGACGCCATCATCACCGACGACCCCGCTGCCCTGATCGGCTATCTGAAGCGCAAGGGCCTGCGGTAGCCAGGGCGCCTGTTATACGGCAGCCACTTCCACCCAGTTCCCGTCCGGATCGCGAAAACCGACATGCCCGCGCTGTTTCCAGGTTTTGATGCCAAGCGCGCGGCGCGCCTGGCTCGCAGATGCGGCGTCGAAATTCCGGACCGCGACGGCAAAGCTGTCCAACCCGGGGACGGAGCGGGCCGAGACCAATTCCAGAACGGTGCCCTCGAAATCGAAACTCGTCCGGCCCTTTGAAGCGGCCCCACTCAACTCGGCTCCGAAGAGCCTGTAGAAATCGGCCGCACGGCGCAAATCGGACACCCTCAGCGCGACTCGCCGGATGGTCAGCGGTTCAAAGGCCGGCTGGCGGTTCACGACATCCGGCGGCAACGGCGGGCTCTGTTTCGAGAGTGCGGAAGCCCAGTAACCCGAAGTTATGAACTCGAGGAGGTTGCCATCGGGGTCGCGAACATACGGCTCGGGGGGAAACGCCAGCGGGATGCGGTTCTCGGTTACGACCGCCATACCGCCGCGGTTCAGCGCGACGTGTTCGAGCCCACGGGCGCCTCCTTCGGCCATGGGGCCGCCGAACAGGCGGTGATAGAAGGCCACGGACCTGTCCAGGTCGGAGGCACGCAACTTGAAGTGATTCAAGCCAAAGCGCGGGAGCGGCGCCGCGCGCGCGGCTCGCTATGCCGCACGCCGCAAGCAGTCCCGCCAGTTGACGGCGCGTAATCCCGCGCGTGGGTTCGCGCCCGGGTCGTCTATTCATACCGCAATGCATCGAGCGGGCTCACTTTCGATGCCCGGCGCGCCGGAACATATCCGGCCGCTGCCGCCGTCACCGCCAGCGCCACAACCGTGCCCGCCACCACCACCGCATCGAAAGCCTCCACTCCGAAAAGCTGGCTCTTGGTGTAGCGCGCCAGCACCAGCGCCGCGGGCACGCCGGTCACCAGGCCGATGCCCAAGATCCAGGCCAACTCGCGCAGAACCATGCCGCGGATGCTGCGCGGCCCCGCGCCCAGCGCCATGCGGATACCGATCTCTCGCGTGCGCCGCGTGACGGAATTGGCCATCACGCCGTACAGCCCCAGCATGGCCAGCGCGGTCGCCAGAATCGCGAAGACGGCGGCAAGCTGCAGTACGATTCGGTCGTCCTGGATATTGCGGCTGATCTGCTGTTCCAGGGTGCGCAGATTCTCGGGCGGCAAGTCGCGGTCGATGGAGGCCAGCACGCGGCGCATCTGCGGAATCATGCGGCTCTCCGGCAGGCCCGAGCGCACGTAGAACTCCAGCCCGTTGAGCTCCTTGTCCTGGCGCCACGGAATGTAATACATGGGCGGCGGATCCTGCTTGACGCCGGCATAGTGGCTGTCCTTCACCACACCGACGATCTCGGTGGGCGGCGGCCCATCTCCGCGGGAAAACCGCGTGCCGACGGGGTTGCGGCCCTCCAGAAAACGCTTCACGAACGTCTGGTTGACCACGGCCACTTGGGGCGCTGCCAGGTTGTCGCGGTCGGTAAACTCACGGCCGGCGATCAGAGGGATCCCCATTTTGCCGAAGAAGCCTGGCCCCAGCTCGTTGAAGCGCGCGTTGGAATCATTGCCGGTCGCCTTGGAACCCTCGATGTGAACGTCGTTGCCCCAGTTGCTGCCCGAAATCAACGGCACCATGGCGGCGGCCACGCCGCGCGCGCCCGGAATCGCGGCCATCTCCGTTTCGATTCGCTCAAACAGCGCGCGGGTCTGCTCGGCTTTGTATCCGTTCAGCGCCGGCGAAACCGAAAAACCGATGAGGTTTTCCGTGCGCATTCCCAGATCCACGCGCGTCAGGTTTACCAGGCTCCTCAGGAACAGCCCGGTAGGGATCAGCAGCACGGCGGAAATCGTCACCTGCGCGCACACGAGCACTTTGCGGACGCGGGCCGTGCCCCTGGTGCCGGAAGATTGGCCCGATTCGTCCTTCAGCGTGGTGGCCAGCGACGACCGCGCGGCTTCCCAGGCCGGATAGAGGCCAAATATCAGACCGGTCGCCGCCGAAAGGCCCAGGCCGAATAGCAGCACGGGCCACTCCAGGCTGGCGGTCAGGAAGTGGATGGGGCTATCGCCCGAGAGTTCGGCCAAGAGCAGCTTCACGGTGACCGCGGCGAACGCCAGTCCGGAAACGCCGCCGGCCAGGGCCAACAAAAGCGCCTCCACCAGCATTTGCCCCATCAGATCCCCGCGCCCGGCGCCCATCGCGGCGCGGATGGCCATCTCGCGCCGCCGTTCGGCCGAGCGCGCCAGCAGCAAATTAGCGGCGTTCGCCATAGCGATCAGCAGCACCAGGGCGGTGGCGCACATCAGAATGGTTAAGGGAGTCCTGGTCTCCTCCCGCATGCTGCTCTGGCCGTGGCTGCCGTCCTTGAGGGTCACCTGCGAACCGAGGAATCGCTTGATCCTATTCCCGTAGAAGAACCCAGGCTTCTTGGATTGCTCCTCCAGCAGCCCGCTGTATACGCTGTTCAATGCGCCCGTGGCCTGCGCGCGCGTCACTCCCGGTTTCAGCCGCGCCAGCAGGTACAGGTAGTAATCGTTCCACCGGTTGGTGCCGTTCCAGTTGGGCGTCAGCAGCGGCTTGAAAACGAGCGGAACGAATAGGGACGGCTCGTCGCCCAGGGTAGTGCCGGTGAAGTTCTTCGGCGCCACACCGACAATGGTGAACACCTGCCCGTTCACTTTGATTTGCTGGTTCAGCACGCCGGGCTCGCCGCCGAGGTGGTCGATCCAGTAGCCGTAGCTGAGCACGGCCACGGCGTTGCCGCTACCGGCGTCGTCCGCGGGCTCGATCGTCCGGCCCATCAGCGGCCTCACGACGAGAAGTGGGAAGTAGCCGCCCGAGACTATCATCGCGCTGCCCGGCACCGTCTGCTTCTGAAAGGAGAGGTTAGCTTCCAATGGAAAGAACGCCGCCACACCGGTGACGCCTTGAGGCCGTTTCTCGAGCTCACGGAACAGCGGATAGCTGAAGATGTAGTCCATGCCGCCGGAGTTCCGCGTGCGGCTGCTGCCGCCCTTGAATTCCGCGGGCGCGGTCAACACCACCAATTCCTCCGGGTGCTGCACCGGCAGGGAGTCCAGCAGGATTTGGTGCAGGAGAGAAAAAATCGCCGTGTTGGCCCCGATTCCCAGGCCCACGGAGAGAATCACAACCAGGCTGAGGAGCGGCGCCTTCACCAGGCTGCGGAATGCAAACCGTACGCGTGCCATATCCTAATTAGTACGCAAACCGGCGCGAAGAGGTAGGCTGTTTCCGGCGCGCCGGGCACGACGGCTTTCCGTGCAGCGGTTAGGCGCCCCGCCTGGCGCGCAATTCTCGAACCCGCAACCAGTACTCCAGAAGCTGTCCACAGCCCACGAGCATGGGAATCGCTCCCACTCCCAAACCAAGCACCGTCATTGCCCGGACCTGCGAAACCATCTGGATTCCGATGAAGAGCGCGGTAATTCCGAGTCCCGCGGCCAGCGACAGGATCCCGGAGTGTCGGATCGATGCGGCCCGCTCCCATGGATCGAGCCCGTTCGCAGGAAGTGAAACGCCCTTCTCGATGGCACGCAGGCGCTCCTTGGTCTGGAGACTGCGCACCAGGTAGATCATAATCAGTGCAGCCAGGGGAATCAGGAGAAATACGATGGTCAGGACCATCATTTCGGGAAGGCCAAAAGACTGCATTCGAGTTTCCTTTCGCCCGATTAGACCGGGGCTTGCGAAAATTGTTTCACGGGTGAAACAAATTTGGCCCACGGGGGTCTGACTGGCTTGGAAGATTTCGCCGCCATTATCGAACAGCACCAGGACCGGGTTTTCCGCACCCTGGCCCGTCTTACCGGCGAACGCGACGGACAGGAAGACCTGGCGCAGGAGGTTTTTCTGCGGCTGCACCGGGCCCTCCCCCACTTCCGCAACCGCGCCAAGGTCTCCACATTTCTCTACCGCATCATCGTGAACGTGGTGAACGACGAATGGCGCCGCCGCCAGAGTTCACGCCGCATGGTGGCGATCGACGAGGATACGCAGGTGCTGGTTCACCCTGGCGCCGGCCCTGAAGAGTTGCTGGAGCAGCACGATTTTCAGGCGGCGCTGGCGGAAGCGATGCGCCAGTTGCCGCTCGGCGACCGCACGATTCTCACACTGCATTACCAGGAAGGCCGGAAATACGAGGAGATCGCCGCGATCCTCGACGTGCCTCTGGGAACAGTGAAAACCAACCTCTTTCGAGCACGGGAGCGATTAAGGGGAATGATGGGAGAATGGATTTCGAAATGCCGGATATCACGCTGAACTGCGCAGACGCGCGCCGACAGATTCGGGCCTACCTGGCCGGCGAGCCCTGCCCGTCTTTGACCGCGCATCTCTCCGGCTGCGAGGATTGCACGCAGGCGTGCATTGAGAGCGCGCTGAGGGAACCGCCCGCGGTAACGGTCCCGCCGCGCTTTGCCGCGCGGGTGCTCGCCCAACTGCCGGCCGACGAACCGGAGCGGTCCTGGGCTCCGGTTGCCGCCGTCATCCTGTTCGCACTTCTCGGTGTCATTCTGTGGTGGCGCGGCGATGGGGCCGCCGTGGCACAGACACTGCTTAGGTGGCAGGTGCTCACCGCGGCGGCCGTGCTGGAGACAGGCGTTGCGCTGGCCTGGGTATGGCGCGTGGCGACGCGCCAGGAGTGAGTGCGCCGATCGGAGCGAAGATCTATCTGGTCCGTTCGCCCGTCGCGAAGGTGGCGATCACTTTGCCGAGCAGAAGACCCGCGGACACCGGCCCGAACTCACGCGAATCCAGGCTGGGGTCGCGATTGTCGCCGAGCACGAAGTACTCCCCCTCCGACAGCCGGACCGGAGGATGGTTGCGGTGCTCGCCCTTACCGGGAGTAAATGTGATCCAATGTCCGTCTTCGCTCTCGACCACGGACCCTATGGGATGCGCTTTGGGGACCCACGCGAAGTCAGCCGGATTCAGGATCTCCACGGGAATGGCCCGGCCGTTGACGATGACCCGGTTCTCGCGGATTTCGATGGTCTCGCCGGGGAGCCCCATGACCCGTTTGAAGAACCCGAACCTCAGCCCAGGATTGTCGGGGAGATGCAGCAGAACGAAGTCGCCGCGCTTGGGCAAGCCAGTACGAAACAGCGTAACACTGGAATACGGCAGCTTCAGACTGTAGGCGGCACGATTCACGATGACCTTGTCGCCGAGCAAGACCGTCGGTATATCCGACGTGCCGGTCAGCTTGTACGCGCGCAGATAAGCGGGGATGAGACCCAGTCCGGCCAAGACAAGCAGGAACGGCCGAACGTGCCTTTTCAACCAAGGCAGCATGATGTCACTATAGCGCCGGCCGGTCCTACTTGGGCAGAAGGGAGAGGACGCCCTGGCTGGGGCTGGGGATCACGTGGGCGGCAATCAGGCGGCCGAGGCCATCCACTTTGGCTTTGCCGGCGTCCACGGCGGCGCGTACGGCGGCGACATCGCCTTTGATCAGCACCGTGATGTAGCCGCCGCCCAGCTTTTCGCGGGCCAGCACTTCCACGGCGGCGGTCTTCAGGGCCGTGTCGATCGCTTCGAAGACGGCGGTGAAGCCCTGGGTCTCGATCAGGCCTACGGCGAAAGATGCTTGGTCGCTCATGTTCTTCTCCGGGTACTGGACGGTTGTCTGTTCGATCAGCGGGTTGTAGTCCGGCGGGGCTTCGTATGCTGGCCGCGAGAGTTCCGACGGCCCCTGGATGACGTGGGCAATGATCGGGGTGTGCATAGCGTGGGCGGTTTCCTCGGCGGCGCGAGCCGCCGACTCGATGTCGCCCAATGGCCCGTAGAGCTTCATGCAGACGCCGGGGCTGTCGTTCAGCTCGGTCTGGAGCACACGCACGCCGGCGCGCTTCTCCATGGCGTCGAGCACCACCATGGCGGGCGACCATCCGCCGATTTCGATCAGAGCCAGCGAGTAGTTCAGAAGACACCCCGCTTATGGAGTTCATCCATCACTTCGAAAACCACCTGCTCGACCTTGTCCGGCTCGATCTGTCGCGTGCGGGGAGCGCAGCCCGCGGCGGGGGGCTCCACCAGCTCGAAATCGGCGAGGATGCACTGGAGCACGGAGGCCAGGGCGGCGCGGTCGGACTGCTGGGCGGGGGTCTGCGGCTGGCGGCCGCGGCCGAAGCGGAAGCCGCGCAGCTCGGCGGCGGCGCGGAAGCCATCGGGGAACTCGAAGGGGTAGAGCATTGCGTCGAAGAGTTCCAGGATGCGGTACTGCCACTTCATGGCTTCGGCGTAGTTCCCGGCACGGCAGAGATCGTAGATGCGCCGGGTGACTTCGGGGACGGCGTTGCTGCTGGCGTGGGTGCCGCCGTCGCATCCCACCATCATCATGGGGGCGAGCACGGCCTCCCATCCGGTAAGGAAGGAAAAATCGGGGCGCAGGGGACGCACGGTGGCGATGAGGCGCATCATGAAGGCGAGGTCGCCCGTAGAGTCCTTGATGCCGACCACGCGCGGGAATTCGGCGGCGAGGCGGCGGATGGTGGGGACATCGATGGGGCTGGCGAACATGGGGATATTGTAGAGGGTGAGGTCGATGGGGGAATGGCGCGCGATTTCGGCGAAGTAGGCGTAGACCGATTCGGGAGTGAGGCGGAAATAGAACGGGGCGACGATGGCGACCGCGCGCGCGCCCATTCCGGCGTAAGCCTCGCAGGCGGCGAGCGTCTCCTTGACGTTGGCTTCGGCCGCGCCGGCGAGGATGGGCACGCGGCCCGCGGCTTGATCGCAAACGACTTCGACGATGCGGCGGCGCTCCTCGGCAGTGAAGCGCGTGAACTCGCCCGTCGATCCGTTGGGGTACAGACCGTGCACGCCGCGATCGATGAGCCAGGAAACAAAACGGCGCAGTTCCGGCTCGTTGATCCGGCCCTGTTCATCCAGAGGGACCAGGGTCGGAGTGAAGATGCCTTCGAGCTTGGTCAAACCTCAAGGATACATTGGCGGCGCGGGGGTTGCAGCTTCGGCGAACGCGCGGGCTGCACGGTTACTGAACGTCGGCGATTTTGACCAGACGTTTGCCGATGTTGCGGCCTTCCAGCATGCCGATAAATGCCCGCGGCGCGTTCTCCAGGCCTTCGACGATGTCCTCGCGGTAGCGGAGGCGATTCTCGTGGAGCCATGCCGAGAGATGCCGGTAAGCCTCGTCGTAGCGGTCGGAAAACTGGTGGACCAGGAAGCCTTCCACCCTGGCTTGCCGGACGATGAGCTGGCCGAACCAGCGCGGTCCGACATCCGGCCGCTCGGCGTTGTACTGCGAGATCTGGCCGCACACGGCGACGCGCGCGCGGTTGTTGATCAGCCGCAGGACGGCATCGGTGACGGGGCCGCCGACGTTGTCGAAGTACACGTCGATGCCGTTGGGGCAAAGCTCTTTCAGCTTGGACTCGTAGTCCGCGGTCTCCCTGTAATTGAAGCCGCCATCGAAGCCCAGGTCCTGACAGACGTAGCGGACCTTTTCGTCGCTGCCGGCGATGCCCACCACGCGGCAGCGCTTGATCCGGGCGATCTGGCCGACCAGCGATCCCACCGCGCCCGCGGCGGCCGAGACCACGACGGTCTCGCCGGGCTGCGGGTGGCAGATGTCGAGCAGTCCGAAATAGGCAGTCAGTCCCGGGACTCCCAGCACGTAGAGGGCGGTGGAGACGGGGGCCTGTTGGGGATCGACGTGGTGCAGGCTCCGGGCGTGCGCCACGGCATAATCCTGCCAGCCGAGCATGGCCGAAACGACATCGCCCTGGGCGATGCGGGGATCGTTGGATTCGACGACCACGCCCACGGCGCCGCCCACCATTACCTCACCCACCTGCACGCCCCGGGCGTAAGACGAATGGCCGCTCATGAGCGGGCGCATGTAGGGATCGACGGAGAGATACAGGGCGCGCACCAGCGCCTCGCCCGCACCGGCATGCGGTTTGGGCGACTCCACCAGGCGGAAGTCGCTCTCTTTGGGCATGCCCATGGGCCGTTGGGCCAACACGATCTGGCGATTCAAATCGGGCATCTGCCTTCAGGCTACCATCGGACCCGAAAGACCGGGCGCCGGAGTGGTGCTGTGGATCACGAATAGGGGTGCCGCGGGCGCGAAATCCGGTAACATAAAACCCATGAAGGCCGGGGGTCTGTCATTGAAGGCCGGCGGTCTGGCGGTGCTGGCATGCGCTATCAGTGTCTCTGCCCAGGATTCGCTGGGGGAACGCGCGCTCCGGTACCTCACCGACCTGGTACGGATCGATACGTCCAACCCGCCGGGCAACGAGACGCGCGTGGCGCGCTACCTGAAGCGCGTGGCGGATGAGGAAGGTATCGGCAACGAGCTGGTGGGCGGGAATCCGGCGCGGCTGAATTTCGTGGCGCGACTCGGCGGGGCGGGCGATGCGCGGCCCCTGCTGCTGATGGCGCACTCGGACGTGGTGCCGGCCGAGCCGGCAAACTGGACGGCGCCGCCGTTCTCGGGCTTGCTTCGCGACCGGTTCCTCTACGGCCGGGGTACGGTGGACGACAAATCGCTGCTGGCGGCCGAGCTGGCCGTAGTGGTGGAGTTGAAGCATCGCAGCCGGCCGCTGCGGCGCGACGTCATCCTCCTTTCGGAAAGCGACGAGGAGGCGGCCTCGACGGGCATTCAGTGGTTGGTGCGCAACGCCTGGGGCCGCATCGACGCGGAGTTCGCGCTGAACGAAGGCGGGTTTGCCATGGACCTGCCGGGCGGCCCCCGGGTGTACCAGATTCAGACGGCCGAGAAAGTGCCGACTCCGGTGCTGGTGCGGGCCCGCGGAACGGCCGCCCACGGCTCGCTTCCGCGGCCCGACAACCCGGTGCTGCGCGTGGCGCGCGCCATCACGCGGTTGGCCGAGGCCGATCAGCCGGTGCGGCTCAACGCCACCACGCGGCGCTACTTCGCGGAGATGTCCAAGCTCGACGAATACCGCTGGCTCGCGCCGCTGGCGCCGCGCCTCGAGCGGGCGCAGGCCTCCCTTCCCGCGGCCGACGAAATCCGTCAGCGCGATCCGGAGCTGGATGCGCAGTTGCGCACCACGGTTTCACCCGACGTGATGCGGGCCGGGAGCGTGGTCAACGTGATCCCCACGACGGCCGAAGCGCAGGTGGACGTCCGGCGGCTGCCCAACGAAACGCGCGAGGAGGTGCTGGCGCGGCTGCGCAAAATCGTGCACGACAGCGAGATCGAGCTGACGCCCCTGCCCGGCCATGATATGCCGTCGACCGAGCCGAGCTCGCTTACTACGTCGCTCTACCAGGCGATGGAGAGCGTGTTTCACAAGGCCAACGAACGGGCTGTGGTGGTTCCGTACATGCAGCGCGGAGCGACCGACGGTTCCTATCTGCGGCAGAAGGGCATGGCGGTGTACGGAGTGCCGCTGTTCCTGAGGGAAGACAAGGAGAACCGCGCGCACGGCAGCGACGAACGGATCTCGCCGGAGGCCTTGGAAGCCGGGACGAGGCTGCTGTGGGAGATCGTGGGGAAGGTGGCCTGCAAATGAGACTCCCTGTTCTGCTGGCGGCGATTGCTCTGTGCGCGTGGGGGCAGCCGGCGGTTCCGTGGACCGTGGCGAGGAGGAGCGCGCGTTTCGAGGTTTACTCGCAGGCGGGAGACCAGGCGGCGCGCGCGGCCCTGGTGTGGTTCGAAGAGTTGCGCGCATTTCTGGTTTCCGCGGGATTGAATCCGGATGGGCCGGCGGGCGGAGCGGCTCGGGTACGGGTGATCGGGTTCCGGTCGGCGAAGGAATACCAGCCGTACCGGCTGCACCCCGGTTCGGAGGCTTACTACGTCGGGACGGAGAGCCGCGAGTACATCGTGATGCCCGCGCTGGGCGCCGGGCAATTCGGCATGGCGGCGCACGAATACGCGCACGCGGTCCTCGACGGCGTGGGGCTGCGGCTGCCGGTTTGGATGAGCGAAGGGCTGGCGGAGTTTTTTTCCACGATTCGCATCGGCGACCGCGGCTGCACCATCGGCGGGGACCTGCCGGGACGGACCCGGGAACTGCAGCGCGGCGGGTGGATTTCACTGGCGCGATTGCTGGAGGCGACGGGAGCCGGGGCTTCGGCCAGCGAGCTGTTTTACGCCGAGAGCTGGATCCTGACCGATATGCTGGCGCGCTCGCCGGAATACGCCGCGCGCTTTTCTGTACTGGTCGGCACACTGGCTTCCGGCGCATCCGGCGAGCGGGCGCTGTCCACGGTATACGGCAAATCGCTCGACGCCATCGAGCGCGATGCGCGCGCCTGGGCCGGGAAGCGCCGCGCCGCTCCCATCCGGCCTGTAGGAGTGGCCCCCCGAGGGGACCCGGTCGAAGTCTCAGAAGTCTCGCCACGGGCGGCGCGCGCCCTGATGGCCGACCTGCTGCTGGCCAACGGATGGCTGGACCGGGCAGAGGAGGCTTACCGCGCGCTGGAGAAGGAAGATCCGGCGGATGCCGATGTGCCGGCCGCGCTGGGCGCCATTGCGCTGCGGCGAGGCGATCGGGAAGGCGCGCGGCGCGAGTGGAGGCGGGCCATCGGGCTGGGCGTGACGGACGCCGTGCTGTGCTACCGGTTTGCCGTTCTGGCTTCCGCGGCGGAACTGCCCGCGGACGAGATTCGTCCGGCGCTGGAACGGGCGCTGGCGCTTCGGCCCGATCTCGACGATGCGCGTTATTACCTGGGCCTCGCGGAGAAGAACGCCGGCCGTTACGAATCCGCGTTGAGCGATCTGCGCGCGATTCGGCATGTGGCTCCCGAGCGGGCGTATGCCTATTGGATCGCGATGGCCGATACGCTGATCGAACTGGGCCGGCGGGAGGACGCCAAGGAGGCGGCAAACGAGGCCATGGCGCGCGCCACAACTCCGGAGGAGCGCGCCCACGCTGCCACGCTGGCGTACGTGGCATCGACGGACGTGACGGTGCGGCTGACCCGCGATGCCGCGGGAGAGACCCGCATGGAGACGGCGCGCGTGCCGCACGACACGGCGGACTGGAATCCGTTCATCCTGCCGGAGGACCAGATCCGCCACGTGTCGGGCAACCTGCGCGAGGTGGATTGCGGCGGCACGGTGACGCGGTTCCTACTGGACACCGCCGCGGGGCCGCAGGCACTGGCCGTCCCCGACCCCTCCAGGATGCTTGTGCGCAACGGGCCGGGCGAGTTCACCTGCGGCCCGCAGTCCGCTACGGCGGTGAAGGTGGACTATGCCGTTACGCGGTCCGCCGATGGGAAGGCGGACGGGGTGATTCGCGGCATCGAGTTTCGCTGAACCGGACGCAGAGCTGCGTCCGTCGCAGAGTTTCGCATCTGATAGTATGTAGACATGTCCATCGGTTCGGAACCCACAGGTGTGGTGTTTAACATCATGCGGTTTGCCGTCCACGATGGACCCGGCATCCGGACCACGGTGTTTTTCAAAGGGTGCCCACTGGAGTGCTGGTGGTGCCACAATCCCGAAAGCCAGCCGTATCTCCCCTCGCCTGTGTACTTCGAGGAGCGCTGCCGCCATTGCGGCGATTGCATCCAGATCTGCCCTGAGGATGCCATCGGTGACGGCGATGGCCGGGTCCGAACGGACCTGTCGCGCTGCCTCCGTTGCGGAACGTGTGTCGAGCAATGCGCCGCGGGTGCGCGCGAGCTCTGCGGCTGGCGCGCCGGAGTGGACGAGCTGATGGCCCAAATCGAGCGGGATATTGTGTTTTTCGACGAATCGAGCGGCGGCATCACGCTCTCCGGCGGCGAACCCATGACGCAGCCCCGGTTTGCCGTGGCGTTGCTCGGTGCGTGCCGCGTCCGTCGCATCCATACTACTGTGGAGACTTGCGGCTTCGTCCACCCCCTGGTGTTTCAAACCGTCGCAAAAGAGGCCAGCCTGGTGCTGTTCGACCTGAAAACGCTCGACCGCGACAGGCATCGGCGCTACACCGGGGTATTCAACGACACCATTCTGAGTAATCTCGAATGGTTGGCCGCGACGGGGCGGCCATTCGCGGTTCGCATCGCGGTGGTTCCGGGAGTCAACGACTCCGCGGAGGATGCGCGCCAGTTTGCCAGCTACCTTTCGCTGGCGGGCGCACGCCAGGTCCATCTGCTGCCGTACCACCGTCACGGCAGCGAGAAATACAAGCGCCTGGGGCAGCCGTTCCGGCTCGAGGAATTGCCGCAACCGGCGCCCGATGAGATGGAGCGCTTCGCTCAGCCGTTGCGGCAGGCCGGCCTGAACGTGACAATTGGAGTTTAGGATGACCGAACGAGTTGCCCGATTGCGCCGCTCGAGTCTCGACACCAAGCCCTGGCTCTCGATGGAACGCGCCGCGCTGATGACCCGGTTCTACCGGGAGTGCGGTCCCATGTCGCCGCCGGTCCAGCGCGCCTGCGCCTTGCGGTACATCTACGAGCACCGCACCCTCCACATTGGGCGCGACGAGCTGATCGTCGGCGAGCGCGGCCCGGGACCGAAGGGCACCCCCACCTACCCGGAGTTGTGCTGCCACAGCATGGAGGATCTGGAGATTCTCCACACGCGCGACAAGATCTCCTATCGCGTGGACGAGGAAGCGCGGCGCATCCATCGCGAAGAAATCAGACCCTACTGGGCAGGCTACAGCATGCGCGACCGCATCTTCTCGGAAATGCTCCCGGAGTGGAAGGACGCCTACGAAGCCGGCATCTTCACCGAGTTCATGGAGCAGCGCGCGCCCGGCCACACAGTCCTGGGGAATGTCATTTACCGGAAGGGCCTGCTGGACCTCAAGCGGGAAGTGGAAGCCAGCCTCGCGAAGCTGGATTTCTTCGACGACCCGGAAGCCTGGGACAAGCAGCAGGAGCTGAAGGGCATGGCGATTGCCGCGGACGCGGTGATTCTGTTTGCCGGGCGCCACGCCGAATTGGCCGCGCAAATGGCCGCAACCGAGCCCGACCCGCGCCGCAAGGCGGAGCTGGAGAAGATCGCCGCCGTCTGCCGCCACGTCCCGGCGCACGCGCCGCGCGATTTCCACGAGGCGCTGCAGGCCTACTGGTTCACGCACCTGAGCGTGATCACCGAGCTGAACACCTGGGATTCGTTTTGCCCCGGCCACCTCGATCAGCACCTGTGGCCTTTCTACCAGCGCGGCCTCGAACACGGCACGCTGACCCGCGACACGGCTCAGGAGCTGCTCCAGTGCTTCTGGGTAAAGTTCAACAACCAGCCGGCGCCGCCGAAAGTCGGGGTGACGGCGGCCGAAAGCGGCACGTACACCGACTTCTGCAACATCAACACCGGGGGGCTCACAAGCGACGGATCGTCTGCGGTGAACGATCTCACCTACCTCATCCTCGACGTGATCGACGAAATGCGCCTGTTGCAGCCGTCATCCAACCTGCAGCTCAGCAAGAAAAACCCGGACCGGTTCCTCAAGCGCGGCCTGGAGATCGTTCGCAAGGGGTGGGGGCAGCCCTCCATCTTTAACGCGGACATGGTGGTGGAAGAGCTGCTGCGGCAGGGCAAGTCGATCGAGGATGCGCGGGCCGGCGGCACTTCGGGGTGCGTCGAGACCGGCGCGTTCGGCAAGGAAGCTTACATCCTCACGGGGTATTTCAACGTTCCCAAGGTCTTGGAGATCGCGCTGAACAACGGCCAGGATCCGCGCACCGGCAAGAAGATCGGCATCGAGACCGGCGATCCCACGAGCTTCGCCGGCTACGACGAGCTGCTGGGCGCCTTCCGCCGCCAGTTGCGCCATTTCCTGGACATCAAGATCCGCGGCAATAACGTCATCGAACGGTTATACGCGCGCCACATGCCGGCGCCGTACCTCTCGCTGCTGGTGGAAGATTGCATCGCCAAGGGCAAGGACTATCACGACGGCGGCCCGCGCTACAACACCACCTACATCATGAGCGTGGCGCCGGGCACGGCCACCGACAGCCTGGCGGCCATCCGGTACCACGTCTTCGACCGCAACAGCCTGACGATGGCCGAACTGCTGGAAGCGCTCCGTGCCAATTTCGAAGGGCACGAGAAGGTCCGTCTCCGGTTGTGGAACAAGTCGCCCAAGTACGGCAACGACGACGACTACGCCGATTCGATCCTGCGCCAGGTCTTCGACGCCTTTTACGACGAGGTCAACGGACGGCCCAACACCAGGGGCGGAAAGTACCGCGTCAATTATCTCTCCACGACGTGCCACGTGTACTTCGGCTCGGTGACCGGCGCCACACCCGATGGCCGCCGGGCCTGGGAGCCGCTCTCGGATGGCATCTCGCCCGTGCAGGGCGCCGACCGTCACGGGCCGACGGCAGCCATCCAATCGGCCGCGAAAATGGACCATGCCCGTACCGGCGGCACTCTCCTCAACCAGAAGTTCACGCCGCAGTTGCTCGAGGGCGACGACGGGATCGACAACCTGGCGCACCTGGTTCGTTCGTATTTCAAGCTGGACGGCCATCATATTCAGTTCAACGTGGTAACGGCGGAGACCTTGCGGGAGGCGCAGGCCTGTCCCGAGAAGCATCGCGACCTGATCGTGCGGGTGGCGGGCTATAGCGATTATTTTTGCGACCTCACCAGCGCCCTGCAAAAAGAGATCATCGCCCGCACCGAGCAGACAGGATTCTGACGATTTTGTTGTTCAGAATCAGGTAAATACCTACAGCAGCTCGTATAAGTGGTGCTATATGCCGGGCTTATTTGAGCTCCAATTATCCGGTAGCTACCCAGGGGGGATTCACCCTAGGACTATAGGACTGGGTGTCGTACGTACAAAATCTTCTCTTTTTTGGGTGGGAACTGCTATATTTCACTTTGCAGGTCTAGGAAGTAGCTGTATCATAGATTGACCTTCGGAGGAAGGGCATGTACAGAAGCGTATTACGCCTGACGGCCCTGGCGATGCTTTTCGGAGCAGTGGTTTTGGCGGACAGTATCGCCATTGATAACACATCTTCGGCGTTATTTAGCGTTTGGAGCGGCGGTCGCGGGATCTTTCCGCAATACACGTACGTTCCCGCTACGAACCCGGTCACCAGTTCCACACCCGACCCCACCACCAGCAGCGGACCATTGGTTCAATCGGTATCGACGGTGACGAGTTCCGCCAGCGGTACCAGCGTGAATGTTTTCGGGTCGTACAACTCGACGTTGTACGGCACGGGCATCACCTACAGTACCGGCCCATACGGATCCACCTTGAATGGGAACCCGGTGGCGCTGACGGCCGGAGGGGCATTCACCTACAGCAACTATTTGGGCTCGCTGCCTTCGGGCGCGACGCTCACCGATGTCACGTTGAATCTCAGTCTCCTGATTGGCGATCCGACGGCAGGAGTGCTGGGTGCAAGCCCGCATCCGGCGACGGCAAGTCTCGCCGGGACTCTCGGACCACTCTCGGTTACGCTCGCAGCCGGAGGTGTGACGAAGACTGTCACGGGCACGAGTCTGAACGCTTTAGACCTGTTCAGCGACGGGTTCGGACAACAACTTCTGTCCGGCTCGAATTTGAGTATTACGTTCAACGCCACCGATGACGTGACGCCTACGGTATACAACTCGGGGTTTTCGTTTTTCTCGGGTCGGGGCACGTACCTGCCGACCGAGACGGTCAATCTTTCGGACACCCGGACGCTCACGGCTTCGAACTTGTCTAACTACCTGACGCTGATCTACACCTCGACGAGTTCGAATACCGGGTCGCCGGTAGTGGTCCAGATCACCGGGCCATCCGATCCGACTATCACCGCCGTTCCCGAGCCGGCGAGCATGCTGTTGGCCGGCGGCGGACTGGCGTTGATGGGCTTCATTTTCCGCAAACGAATCGCCCGGTAGATTCCGTAATTCTCGACTGGCGCGGCTCCGGCATAGCCTGGGCCGCGCTTTTCAGTTTATTCCATCCTGATACTTTCTTTACGACTTCCTTACGCCCCCACTCATACGCTAGGGGCATGGATACCCGCGGCCATCTCGATATCGATCCCGGCGCGCTGGATGCGAACGGGACCGGCGAAAAAGACTTCGAAGTCGTTGTACCGTACACCGAGTGGTCATTGACCGACGCCGTTTTGAAACGGGCAGCCGTCTTGACCGCGGGCCTGAACGCCCGGCTCACCCTGGTGGCGGTCCACACCGTGCCGTATCCCTGCCAGTTCGGCTGCCCCGCCGCCGTGCATGCGCACCTGGTGAACCAGTTGGTCGACCTGGCTTCACGCTGTACCCTTCCCGTTCAGCCCCACGTAGTGCTGGCGCGAAGCCGGGAGGAAGGCTTCCGGTATGTGCTGAACCCGCACTCCACCGTCCTGGTGGGCTCGCGGAAACACTGGTGGCGGACGGCGGAAGAGGGCCTGGCCCGTTCGTTGGCGCGGGACGGCCATCGGGTGGCGTTGCTGCACATATAGGTGGAAACCATGCTCGACGTGCTTTTTGTGCTGATCTCGATCCTGTTCTTTGTCGTGAGCTGGGCGTTCGTAAAAGGCTGTGACCGTCTGTAGCCAGCCCATCTCGGTCGGAGGCAATCTATGGAATACATACTCTCGCTTCTCGTAGCGATTGGCCTGGGCGTTTACCTGATCTACGCGCTCTTGCGCCCGGAGCGTTTCTGAGAGGAAAGGCATGACCGCGAACGGAGTTCTTCAAATCGCCTTGTACTTTCTCGTGGTGCTGGCGCTGACCAAGCCCATGGGGGCTTACATGGTCAGAGTGTTTGCCGGGGAGCGCACCTGGGCGCACCGGGTGCTCCGCCCGCTCGAGGCCGGCATCTACAAGGTGTGCGGCATCGACGAATCCGAAGAGCAGCATTGGACCCGCTACGCCGGCGGCGTGCTGGTCTTCAGTATCGTGAGCATGCTGCTGACGTACCTGATGCAGCGCGTCCAGCAGTGGCTGCCGCTGAATCCGCAGGGGCTGGGCAACGTGGGAACGGACCTTTCGTTCAACACGGCGGCCAGTTTCACGACGAATACGAACTGGCAATCGTATACGCCGGAAAGCACCATGAGCTACCTGACCGAGATGGCGGCGCTGGCCACCCACAACTTCTTTTCGGCGGCCGTCGGCATTGCAGCGGCCATCGCGTTCGTGAGAGGGTTTGCGCGCCACTCGGCGAAAACGCTGGGCAACTTCTGGGTCGATCTGACGAGGTGCACGGTGTACATCCTGCTGCCGCTTTCCGTGGCGGGTGCGCTGCTGCTGTGCTCGCAGGGCGTGATCCAGAACTTCCGGCCGTACACCAAGGCCGCGACAGTCGAGGGTGCGGTTCAGACCATCCCGCAGGGTCCGCTCGCTTCTCAGGAGGCAATCAAGGAGATCGGCACCAACGGCGGCGGTTTTTTTAACGCCAACTCTGCCCACCCCTACGAAAACCCGACGCCGTTTTCGAACTTCATGGAGATGGTTTTCATCTTCCTGATCCCCGCGGGACTAACCTACACGTTTGGCAAGATGGTCCGCGATACGCGGCAAGGGTGGGCCATCTTCGCCGCCATGAGCATTCTTTTCTTCGCCGGCGTTTTCAGCACCTACGGCTCCGAGCAGGCGGGAAATCCGATTCTGGGGAAACTCGGAATCGAGACCCACGCCACCGCCAATCAATCCGGCGGCAACATGGAAGGCAAGGAGGTCCGTTTCGGCATCGCCAACTCGTCGCTGTTCACCGTAGTGACGACGGATGCCAGTTGCGGCGCGGTGAACAACGCGCACGACACGCTGACACCGCTGGGCGGCATGATCCCGCTGATCAACATCGAATTGGGCGAGGTGATCTTCGGCGGCGTCGGCTCGGGGCTGTATGGCATGCTGCTATTCGCCATCCTGGCGGTGTTCATCGCCGGCCTGATGGTGGGACGGACGCCGGAGTACCTGGGTAAGAAGATCGAGCAGAAGGAAGTCAAGATGGTGATGCTGGCGGTCCTGGTGCTGGCTTTCACCATCCTGGGATTCTCGGCGTACGGCTCGGTGGCGCAGTTCGCGAAGAATAGCTGGATCAACCCGCCGGGGGCGGCGGTCGCCAACCTCGGCAACAACGGCCCGCACGGGCTGTCCGAAATGCTCTATACCTACACCAGCGCCGTGGGCAACAACGGCAGCGCGTTCGGCGGCATCAATCCCAATACACCGTTCTTCAACACCACCATTGGATTCGCCATGCTGATGGGCCGCTTCCTGATGATGATTCCGCTGCTGGCGGCGGCGGGCAGCCTGGCGCAGAAGAAGCTGGTGCCCGTCTCGGCGGGAACGTTCCCCACGCACGGCGCGCTCTTCGTGGCGCTGCTGGTGGGCGTGGCTTTGATCGTCGGCGCCCTTACTTTCTTCCCGGCGCTTTCGCTCGGGCCGATCGTGGAACACTTTTTCATGCATCAAGGCAGGCTTTGGAGCTAGCGTATGATGGCCACCACTACTACTCCTATTGATCCCTCTACTCCTCCGCCCGGCGACATGACCTCGCTGATGCCCAAGAAGGGCGCGCGCGCGCGTCCGCTCCTCGACCCGCCCATCGTCAAGCGGGCGATCGGCGATTCGTTCCGCAAGCTGAACCCGCGCACGATGATGAAGAACCCGGTCATGTTCGTGGTGGAGGTCGGCGCCGCCATGACCACCATCCTGACGGTACGCGATGTCATGGCGGGCACAGGCATTGCCGGCTTCACGTTCCAGATCACGTTGTGGCTGTGGTTCACGGTGCTGTTCGCCAACTTCGCGGAAGCCATGGCGGAAGGGCGGGGCAAGGCGCAGGCCGATACGCTTCGCAAGACCAAGACCGAAACCACCGCCCGAAAGCTGATGAACGGCCGCAGCGAGGTGGTGCCGGCCACGCAGTTGCGCGCGGGCGACGTCGTGCTGGTGAACCAGGGCGAGACCATCCCCGGCGATGGCGACGTGATTGAAGGCATCGCCAGCGTGGATGAATCTGCCATCACCGGCGAAAGCGCCCCGGTGATCCGCGAATCCGGCGGCGATCGCAGCGCCGTCACCGGCGGCACGCGGGTGCTCTCCGACTGGATCAAGATCAAAATCACTTCCAATCCGGGCGAGACGTTTCTCGACCGCATGATCGCGCTGGTGGAAGGCGCGGAGCGGCAGAAGACCCCCAACGAGATCGCCTTGAATATCGTGATCGCCGGCCTGACCCTGGTGTTCCTGCTCGCCGTGGTGACGTTGCAGCCCTTTGCGCTGTACAGCGTCGCGGCTGCCGGCAGCGGTTCGGCGCCTTCGGTCACGGTGCTGATCTCGCTGCTCGTGTGCCTGATACCTACCACCATCGGCGGCTTGCTTTCGGCCATCGGCATCGCCGGCATGGACCGTGTCATGCAGCACAACGTGCTGGCCATGAGCGGCAAGGCCGTGGAAGCCGCCGGCGATGTGAACACCCTGCTCCTCGACAAGACCGGCACCATCACGCTGGGCAACCGGCAGGCCGTGGAGTTCATTCCGGTGGGCGGCGTTCCGGAAGCCGATCTGGCCGATGCGGCGCAGCTTTCCAGCCTGGCCGACGAGACTCCCGAAGGCCGCTCCATTGTGGTGCTGGCCAAGCAAAGATACAACATCCGCGGGCGCGAGATGGCCGAACACGAGGCCCACTTCATCCCCTTCACCGCGCAGACGCGGATGAGCGGAGTGGACCTGGACGGGCGCCGCATTCGCAAAGGCGCGACCGAATCGGTGACGGAATTCGTGCATGAGCACGGCGGCGAGGTCCCCAGCGAGCTGATGGATATTACCGAGCGCATTTCGCGCTCCGGCGGCACTCCGCTGGTGGTGGCCGACCGCGGCCGCGCCCTCGGCGTGGTGCATCTCAAGGACGTGGTCAAAGGCGGCATGCGGGAGCGCTTCCAGCAACTGCGCGCCATGGGCATCCGCACCATCATGATCACCGGCGACAACCCGCTCACCGCTGCCGCCATCGCTTCCGAAGCCGGAACGGACGATTTCCTGGCGCAGGCCACTCCGAAAGACAAGATGGACCTGATCAAGAAAGAGCAGGCTGGCGGCCGCCTGGTGGCCATGACCGGCGACGGCACCAACGACGCTCCGGCCCTGGCGCAGGCCGATGTGGGGCTCGCCATGAACACCGGCACCATGGCCGCCAAGGAAGCCGGCAACATGGTGGACCTCGACAGCAATCCCACCAAGCTCATCGAAGTGGTGGCCATCGGCAAGCAGTTGCTGATGACCCGCGGCGCGCTGACCACCTTTTCCATCGCCAACGATATCGCCAAGTACTTCGCGATCCTGCCGGCCATGTTCATGGCCGTCTACCCGGTGTTGAGCAAGCTGAACATCATGGGCCTGCACAGCCCGCAGAGTGCGGTGCTGGCCTCGGTGATCTTCAACGCCCTGATCATCGTCGCGCTAATCCCCCTGGCGCTGCGCGGCGTGCAGTACAAGCCCATGAGCGCGGCATCGCTGCTGCGCCGCAACCTGCTGATCTATGGCGTGGGCGGCGTGATTGCGCCGTTCCCCGGCATCTGGCTCATCGACCGGCTGCTCGGCATCCTGCACCTGGCATAAACGGAGGCGGAAGATGAAACAACTGATCATTGCCATCAAAGCGACCATCGTCCTGACGATCCTGACCGGCCTGGCGTATCCTCTGCTGGTCACCGGCTTGTCGAAGGCGCTGTTCCCGCACCAGGCGAACGGCAGCCTGATCGTGGCCGGCGGAAAGACGGCCGGCTCGGAGCTGATCGGCCAGAAATTCACTAAGCCCGAGTACTTCCACGGCAGGCCTTCGAACGCGGGCGACGGCTACGACGGGCTGAACTCCGGACCCTTCAACCTGGGGCCCACGAACCAGAAGCTGGTGGACCGGGTTCAGGCCGATCTCAAGACTTTCCGCGCGGAAAACCCCACCTCCGCCGGAGCGGTGCCGGCCGATCTGCTCACGGGTTCCGGCAGCGGGCTGGACCCCCACATCAGCCCGGCTGCCGCCGAAGTGCAGGTCGGCCGCGTCGCCGCCGCGCGCGGGATGACCGCCGACGCCGTCCGCGCCGTGGTGGCCTCCAACACGGAGGGCCGCCAGTTCGGCATTCTGGGCGAACCCCGCGTGAACGTGCTGAAGCTGAATCTGGCGCTGGACCAGGCGGCGCCGCGGGGGAAATGAACCGCCGCCCGAGTGGCCTGTCTACTTGATGATCAGGCCCTGCCCGGTGGGAAGCGACAGGATTTCGGCGCCGAGCGATCGCGCGGCGGCGTCGATGGCCGTGGCCGTGCACTCGTAGTCGACATACGCGTAGTCGTCGGACAACACCATCGCGCCCGGCGACAAGCGATCCCAGAAGTACTCCAAGGCAGCGCGGTCGGCATAGGCGCAATTCATGTCGAGGTGGAGAAAGGCCACTCTCTCGATGCCTGCCGCCGGCAATATCTCCGGCACCGCGCCCTGAACGATTTCGACATTGGCCCATTCGGCGTAGTTGGCCCGAACGCGCTCGAGGTCCGTCACGTAGGCTCCCTGGGCCATGGCATCTTCGGCCACGCGACGGCGGCCTCGATCGACCTCTTCCTGGGAGAACTGCGTGAGCACCGGGCCGCTGAAGGTGTCGATGAGGTAGAACCGTTTGCCAACGGTTCCCCACCCGAGACGCTGCATGATGGCGGAGCTGATAAACCCGGCGTTCACGCCGCATTCCACGAAATCTCCCGGCAGGCGGACGGCGGCGAGGGCTGCCCAGAGGGCCGCGTGGACGCGCCATTCCATTTGCGGGTCCGCGCCGTCGCCGGCCTTCACTCCTCGCGCATACGCCGCCCGGAAGGCGGGATCGTCCATGAAGTGATGGTTGTGCGTGGTGAAAAGGTTGTCGCGCGCGTAGGAGCCGGGCCGCGCGTCGAACGACGGGTTCCCCGGGGAACCCAGCAGCTTGCGTATCCACTGTTTCACCATGCCGCGGCGCCTGGTTTCATGGTGGCCCGCGCGCGTCCTGGAACGCAACTGCCACGGGACCGCCAAGCCGCATTATCCTAATGGGAGTGCCCATCCGCACCGATCGCAAACCCAGCCCCGAAGAACTGCTTCGCCGGGTCCAGGCCGACGAACGGCGGGAGAGTCGTGGCCGCCTCAAGGTGTTCCTCGGATACGCGTCGCGCGTCGGCAAATCGTTTCGCATGTTCGACGAGGGCCGCCGCCGCAAACAACGCGGTCAGGACGTCGTGGTGGGGCTGCTGCAGCGCGAGGTCACGCCCGACATCCAGGAAATCCTGGCCGGGCTCGAGGTAGTGCCGTCCATTACCGAGAAGCACGCGGGCCGGACGTTCGAAGTCCTCGACCTGGCCGCGCTCTTCCGCCGCCACCCGGGAGTGTGCGTGATCGACGAGCTGGCCTATGACAATCCCCCCGGCAGCCGCAATCCGCAGCGCTGGCAGGATGTAGAGGAGCTGCTCGCCCGCGGCATCAGCGTGATCACTTCGGTCAACCTCCAGTACATCCGCGAGCAGCAGGACGCGGTGGAAGCCATCACCGGACGGCGCGCCGCCAATACGGTCCCGGAAGAGTTCCTGCGCGAAGCCGACGAGATCGAGATCGTGGACGCACCGCCCGAAGCCCTGCTGGGACGCTCCGGCCTCGCCATGCCCGATTCGCGCCAGCTCGCCGAGCTGCGCGAGCTGGCGCTTTTGCTGGCCGCCGACGTGGTGGACCGGCAGTTGCAGGGCTACCTCGCCTCCCATGGCATCACCGCCCGCTGGGGCGCGCAGGAGCGCATTCTGGTGTGCCTCACGGCGCGCTCCAACGCCGTGGTGATGCTGCGCAGCGGCCAGCGGAACGCCCTGCGGTTTCACGGCGCTCTGCTCGCGGTCTCCGTGGAGCAACCCGGGCTGAACCCTTCCGACCGCGAAAAGCTCGATTCCCATCTCGCCCTGGCCCGGGAGCTGGGCGCCGAAGTGCATTGCCTCCCGGCCGGCGACTTTGTGGAGACGATCCTGGATTTCGCCCGCGAGCAGCGCATCACTCAGCTCTTCCTGGGCCACACCGGCCGCCCGCAGCGCCTGTGGTTCTCGCGCAACCCCATCGATCGCCTGATCGACGCGGCCGAGGATTTCGACGTGCGGCTCTTCCCGCAAACGGAGGCCCACTGATGGCGCAGGGCCGCGGCCGGCTCAAGCTCTACCTGGGATACGCGGCGGGTGTCGGCAAGACGTACCGCATGCTGGACGAGGCCCAGGCCCTCAAACAGCAGGGCGTGGATATCGTGATTGGCTATTTCGAGCCGCACGGCCGTCAGGACACCATCGCCAAGACCGAGGGCCTGGAAGTCGTACCGCGCCGCGTGATCTCGTATGCCGGCACGCTGTTCGAGGAAATGGACACGGACGCGATTCTGCGGCGCAAGCCGGCCGTCGCCCTCGTGGACGAGTTGGCCCACACCAATGTGCCCGGGTCGGAGCGCCTGAAGCGCTGGCAGGACGTCCACGCGCTGCTGGACGCCGGAATCGATGTTCTCACCACCATGAACGTGCAGCACCTGGAAAGCCTGAACGACCAGGTGTGGCACGTGACCGGAGTTCGCGTCCGCGAAACCATCCCGGACTGGGTGGTGGACGAGACCGACGAGGTGGTGTTCATCGATCTGACCCCGCGCGCTCTGCGCAACCGGCTGGAGCGCGGCGTGGTGTACGGCCGCGAGAAGGCGCAGCGCGCCATGGATAACTTCTTCACGGAGGAAAACCTCACGGCCCTCCGCGAGATGGCCATGCGCCACACGGCCCACGAGGTCGAGGAAAAACTGCACGTCGCGGCTTCGGCTGACACGGCGGCTTCGGCCGCGGCGGTGGAGCGGCCCCGGTCTGACGAGCGCATTCTGATCTGCCTCACCGACAGGCCCTCCTCCGCCGTTCTGATCCGCCGGGGAAAGCGGGTGGCCGACTACCTGCAGGCGGATTGCCTGGCGATCCACGTGGCCGGGGCGTCCGCCGGCAACCGGGAGGAAGTCGAGCGCCATATGAGGTTCGCCCGCAATCTGCGCATCGAGACCCACATCCTGGAATCCGAAGATGTGCCGCGCGCCATCACCGACTTCGCGCGCGCCCAGCGCATCACGCAGATCTTCGTGGGAAGATCGACGCCGCGTCCCTGGTGGAAAGGGTTCCGCGAATCGGTCGTGCAGCAGGTAGTCGGCCATGCGCACGATATGCAGATCACGATTGTCGCCGAGCGGCGGCGTTAGGGCGCTTGCGCCCGCCATCGTAACCCTGGTCCAATGAGAGTACTTCATGGGATCAGAATGCCGATGAGACGCGCAGCCCTGTTGGCCTTCTGTCTGGCAACGGGGCTCCGTGCGCAGTATCCCCCGGAGACCCAATGGCGCAAGATCGAGACCGCGCATTTCCAGGTGGTCTTCCCGCGCGAGATCGCCGCCTACGCCGAGCATGTCGCCAACACGCTCGAGGCGCTCTATAAGCCGCTCACCCGGACGCTCGACGCCAGCCCCAGGCGGACCACCGTCATTCTGGCCAACCAGGGAGTGACGCGCTACTCCGGCGGGTTCGTCTCCCTTTTCCCGCGGGAAGCGGTCTTCAATACCATGCCGTCTCAGGGCTTCTGGGGAGCCAACGATTGGGGCACGATGCTGGCCGCCCACGAGGGCAGCTACCTCGTGCAGATCGAAAAGATGAACCACGGGTTCGGCAAGCTGGCGAAAACGGTCTTCGGCGAGTCGGGGCGCATGGCGGTCATCGGTTTGACCCTTCCGGACTGGTGGATCCAGGGCGAGGCCCGGGTTGCCGAAACCACCCTGACGCGCGGCGGCATCGGTCAGTTCGCTTCCTCCGAAGCCGCCACCCGCGCCCTGCTCACGTCCGGCCGAAACTATTCCTACATGAAAGCGATCCATGGCTCCTACCGCGACTATTTGCCCGGCTCGGCGGAGGTCGGTTCGTTCCTGATCGGTCACGTGACCCGCACGTCGGGCCAGGATGCCTGGAACAAGATCCTCTCGCGCACGGCGAACAACTCCTGGAATCCCTTCGCCATGTCCGTGGCCATGAAGAAAGAGACCGGCCGCGGCGCCGCCGCCAACTACACCGAAACCATGTCGGAGCTGGGCGAGGTCTGGAAGTCCGAGGCGCAGGATAAGCAGTTCAGCCAACCCGAGGTGCTGAACGCGAGTCCCCGGAGCGCCTTCACCGGCTACTATCGCCCGGTGTTCGAGGCGGACGGCAGCGTGCTGGCGCAAAAGGCCGGGCTGGATACCTACCCCATGGAAATGGTCCGCATCCATCCCGACGGCAAGGAGCAGCGGCTGTTCCGCATGGCCCCCGCGGTGAATGGCTCCAACCGCACCTCAGTCGTGCACGGAAAAATGGTTCTGGATGAGTACATACCCGACATGCGCTGGCGCCGCGGATACACCGAAATCGTCATCCGCGACATCGCTACCGGCCACACTCGGCGGCTCACCCACCACACGCGGTTCATGAACCCCGTCCTGTCGCCGGATGGCGCGCGCATCGCCGTGGTGGAGTTTCTTCCCGACCGCTCCTGTTCGCTGGTGATTCTGAATGCCGATACCGGCGGCGAATTGCGCCGCCTCCCTTCTCCCGGCAACGACATGATCTATACGCCGGCCTGGAGCGCGGATGGAGGCCGGCTGGTAATGGTGACACAGGGCGAAGGCGGCCGGGCTGTCCGCGTCGCCAGCCTCGACTCCGGCAGTTTCCAGGACGCCATCCCGCCCGGCTTCGACGACCTGGCCAACCCCGTGTTCTACCGCGATTACGTGCTCTACAAATCCTCTTACGACGGCGTCGACAACATCTACGCGGTGGAGATCTCGACGGGCCGGCGCTATCGGGTGACGTCTTCCCGGCACGGCGCCAACGACCCCGCCATTTCCCCGGATGGCGCCAAACTGCTGTACAGCGATTTTACGGTCGATGGCTTCAACCTGGCCGAACTTCCTCTGGACCCGTCAACCTGGACCGGCATGGACTCCGTGCCCCAGACCAGGCTTGGCTACCTGGGCGGCTACCGCGACTACGCCGCGGAGGCGCAGGCCACGCAATTCCCCGTGGAGCGTTACAGGCCTTCCCTGAATCTTTTCTCGTTTCATTCCTGGGGGCCTACCTCGGGACCGCCGGACCTCGGCTTCGGCCTGCTCTCCAACGACAAGTTTGGACTGATGAGCTTCAACGCCTCCGCGATCTACGACACCAACGAGCGCGCCATGGGCTTCCAGACCGGCGCCACTTATTACGGTTTCTACCCCGCGTTGAGTCTCAGCTTCAGCGAGCGCGATCGCAGCCTCCAATTCACGGATTATAAGGACACGTGGACCGAGCGCACCACGTACGCCGGGTTCCATGTGCCGTTGAATCTCTCGCGCGGGTATTACACCACCGGTCTCAGCGTGAGCGCCGGCGTGGAATCCATCAGCCTTCACGGCGCCGGCCTGGCCCCGCTCACCTACGGAATCGCTTTTCGCCGCAGCCGCCAGAGCAGCCCGCGCGACCTGGCGCCGGTGTGGTCCCAACGTTTCCAGGTCACTTACCGCCACACTCCCTGGCGGGACTTCTACACCGCCAATTTCCTTTCCGCCGATGGACGCCTCGCCATGCCCGGCCTGGCGCGCCACCATTTGATTCAGCTCGAGGGCGGCTACGAGCGGCAGGATGGAAACTACTATTTCTCCAGCCAGGTGCTCTTTCCACGCGGCTATACGGCGATCATCGGGCCCAACCTCACCAAGCTCTCCTCCAGCTACGCCGTGCCGCTGCTCTATCCCGACCTGGCATTGGGACAGTTCGCCTACGTGAAACGAATTGCCGCCAACGTGTTTTATGACTACGGGAAGGTCGCGAACCAGCAGTACCGCTCCACGGGCCTCGAGCTTCTATTCGACCTGGGCGTGCTTCATTTTCCGGAGAGCTTCAAGGTCGGCTTGCGGTATGCCTATCTGGTGGACTACCGCGCTTCAAGGGTTCAACCATTTCTTGCCTATAACTGGTAGGCGGCGTCGAGGCGGTAGAATCGGACCGTGCGCAGTTAATCCGTGACGGCGCCCGAGGACGATCGAATGCGAGTCCACCCCTACCATGTCGCTCCCAACCTGCCAGCCCGTTTGCAGTGTTTGACTAAACTGTCGCTGAACCTGCGGTGGTCCTGGGACCATCCGACCATCGAACTCTTCCGCACTCTGGATCCCGACCTGTGGGAAGAGACCGGACACAATCCGCGCCTGCTTCTCGGCCGTATCGACCAGAAGCGCCTCGTCGCGCTCTCTTCCGATGAGGCATTTCTCGCACAGATGGACCGGGCTTCGGAGGATCTGGACGAGTACCTCGCCGGCGCCGGCTGGTTTGCCTACGCTCACCCGAAAATCGCGGGCATCCGGATCGCCTATTTCTCGGCGGAGTTCGGATTGACGGAGTGCAGCCCGAACTATGCGGGCGGCCTGGGCATTCTTGCCGGAGATCACCTCAAGTCGGCGAGCGACCTCGGGCTGCCGCTGGTGGGAGTCGGCCTGCTGTACCAGGGCGGCTACTTCCACCAATACCTCAACCCCGACGGATGGCAGCAGGAAACATACCCGATCAACGACTTCCATAACCTGCCGATCCAGCCCGTGGAGGACGCCCAAGGCGGTCCCTTCACCGTGCAGATCGACTTCCCCGGAAGACAGGTGTCGGCCCGGATCTGGGAAGCCCTGGTGGGGCGGGTTCCGCTCTACATGCTCGATACCAACGTGCCGGAGAACACCGACGAAGACCGGCGGATCACCGGAGCGCTGTACGGAGGCGACCGGGAACTGCGCATCCAGCAGGAGATCGTCCTGGGAATCGGCGGCATGAGGACGTTGGCCGCGCTGGGAATCCGGCCGGCGGTGTGCCACATGAACGAAGGCCACTCGGCGTTTCTGGGGCCCGAACGGACCCGGATGCTGATGGAGGAGCTCGGCGTGCCGTACTACGAGGCGCGCCAGGTCGCCGCGGCGGGCAGCCTCTTCACTACCCACACGCCAGTGGCCGCGGGGTTCGACCGGTTCGATGCCGGCCTGGTGGACAAATACTTCCGCAAATACGCGGAGCGCCTGGGTCTCACTTTCGAGCAGTTTATGGCTTATGGAAGGCAGAACGGTTCCGATGCCGGCGAGCCGTTCAACATGGCGTACCTGGCTTCGCGGCACAGCTCGTACACCAACGGAGTCTCCAGGCTGCACGGCGAGGTGACGCGGAAGATGGCGCAACCCATGTGGCCGGGATATCCGCTGCACGAAGTGCCGATCGGCTCGGTGACCAACGGCGTCCACGCCCGGTCGTGGATCTCGATGGAGATGAGCGCGCTCCTGGGCCGCTACCTGGGCCCGCGGTGGGGCGAGGAAACCGACTCCGCCGTGTGGCAGCGGGTGGACCGGATTCCGGATCAGGAGTTGTGGCGGGTGCACGCCATCCGCCGGGAGCGATTGATCCACTACGCGCGAACGCGGCTGATTTCCCAGGTGGGTCAGCGAGGCGGCTCGGACAACGATATCACCGTGGCCGGCGGCGTTCTCTCTCCGGACGCGCTGACCATCGGGTTTGCGCGCCGGTTCGCCACCTACAAGCGGGCCACGCTGCTGCTCCGCGATGCCGAGCGGTTGAAACGCATTTTGACCGCCTCCGGGCGCCCGGTGCAGATCCTGCTGGCCGGCAAGGCGCACCCTCACGATAACGAAGGCAAGGAGCTGATCCGGCAGATTATCCGCTTCGCCCGCGACCTGCAGGTGAGGCGCAGCATCGTGTTTCTGGAAGACTACGACATGGCGGTGGCGCGGTACCTGGTCCAGGGCGCGGACGTGTGGCTGAACACGCCGCGGCGTCCCAACGAGGCCAGCGGCACGAGCGGCATGAAACTGCTGGTCAACGGCGGGCTGAACCTGTCGATTCTCGACGGGTGGTGGGACGAAGCCTACGAGCCCGCGGTGGGTTGGGCCATCGGCCACGGCGAGGAGTACGCCGATGCCGAGTATCAGGACCGGGTGGAGTCGGAGGCGCTCTACCACCTTCTGGAAAACGACGTCGTGCCGCTCTTTTATGACCGGGACGAGGCGGGGATCCCGCGGGGATGGATCGCCAAGATGAAGGCTTCCATGAAGAAGCTCTCGCCGATCTTCAGCACCAACCGGATGGTCGCCGAATATGCCGAGCGGTTTTACATTCCCGCCGCCGGCCGGCACACCCGGCTGTCCGCCGACATTGGCCGGGTCCGTTCCCTGGTGGACTGGCGGAAACGCATGCATGCCCACGGATCGGAGGTGAGCGTCACGAAAGTAGAGGTGGATGGGGGAGGCCAGGAGTTCCTGGTCGGCGCGAAGATGAAGGTTACCGCGCGGGTTCGGCTGGGCGGCCTCTCTCCCGGAGACGTTCGCGTGCAGGTGTACTACGGCGCCGTGAACGCCGAAGGACAAGTGGCCGAAGGCAGAGAGAATGACATGACGCTCGGCGAGTCTTCCGGCGCGGAGCACGTCTACGAAGGCGAGGTGGAATGCACCGTGAGCGGATCCTGCGGGTTCGCCGTCCGCGTCGTGCCGTTCCACGAAGACGCTATCTTGCCGTATGAACTGCCCTGGATTCGCTGGGCGGAGTAGCGCTCAACGTCGCAGTTCGCGCAATGCGTCGCTCGCGATCCAACGGGCGGATCGGGAGTCGATGGCGCGAATCTCTTCGGCCACTTCGATAGCCTTGGCGCGAAGGCGCGGGTTCCGTTTGCCGATCTGGCGCAGCGCCCAGTTCACCGCCTTCTTCACCATGTTGCGCTCCTCGGTGGCGGCTTCCCGGATCAGCGGAAAGAAGGCTTCGAACTGCGCATCGGCGGCGCTCTTGGCCTTCACCGCGAGGCCGGCCATCAGCGAGAACCCGGCGCGCCTCACGAACTCCGCGCGGGCGCCCGCCCATTCGGAAGCCTGATCGAAGGCCCACGGCGTGTAGCGGAACAGGTTCTGGCAGGCCTGGTCGCACACGTCCCAGGAATCCAGGTCGCGCGCCCACCGGTTCATCTGGCGGCGCGTGACACGTGCGGGTTCGTCCACCAGGGTCGCCAGGATTTGCGCCTCGTGGATGCCCGACTCCCACAGTTCTCGGGCCAGCGTGTGGCTGCGGCCGCATTCCTTTGCCATCTTCCGCAGGACCGGCAGGGGCACTCCCAGGGCGCGCTGCGTGTTGATGCCGTAACGCGCCATGCCGGCGGCGTTCGCGGGGTTGGCGTGGGCTTTCAAGCGGTCGAGCAGCAGCGTCACCATTCAGTATTCCACACCGATCAGAAAAAGCCCCTTAGCCGGCGCCGTGGGGCCGGACTTCGCCGGCAGCCTGCTCACGTCCTCGACATTGCCTTTGCCCGCTTCGATGAGCGTGCCCACGACGTTGCGCACCATGTGCTTGAGGAATCCGCTGCCGCGAACGCGATAGACAAGACGTCCTTCGCCGCGCTCCAGCACCGAGGAAAACACCGTGCGCACGTTCGACCGGCCCTCGGCATCCGGGCCGGAGCGCTCCCCGTCCGAGGCGGCGAACGCGGAGAAATCGTGCTCGCCCTGAAAGGCGCCGGCAAGCCGCGCCATGCGGTCTTCGTCCAGCGGGTAAGGATAATGATGCACGTAAGGCCACTCGAACGGGCTGCAGACTTCACCGCGGCAGATGCGATATTCGTAAGTCTTGGCTTTGGCGTCGAAGCGTGGATGGAAGCCGGCGTGGACCTCTTCGGCCGCCAGCACCCGGATGGCGGGCGGCAGCAGCCGGTTGACCGCGCGCCTGAGGTTGGGAAGCGGTATGGGATTCGCCATGGTGAAGGCGGCCACCTGGCCGAGGGCGTGCACACCGGCATCCGTTCGTCCCGAGCCGGCTACATGCACCGGTTGGCCTTCCATACCGGAAACGATCTGTTCGAGGATCCCCTGGATGGTGGGCAGGCCCGGCTGCACCTGCCAGCCGTGGAACGCGGTGCCCTCGTAGGCGATGTGGATGCGGATGCGGCGCATCAGGCGGGGCGGGAGCCGGGCTTCACCACCGGAATGCCCAGCTTGCACAGCGGGCAATCTTCGGGATAATGCGCGGCTACCTGAAGCGTGGCCAGGGCCAGGCGCGGGACGCCCACATCGGCATGGCCGCCGCTGCGATCGATGATGGAACCGGCCGCCAGCACCCGGGCGCCCGCGGCGCGCAGCACGCCGATGACGTCGCGCGTGCTCCCGCCGGTGGTGATGACGTCTTCGATGACCACCGCGGCCTCGCCGGCCGCCGCGGTGAAGCCCCGGCGGAGAACCATTTTCCCGCTGGCGGAATCGCGTTCGGTGAAGATGTGTCGCACGCCCAGCGCGCGGGCCGCTTCGTGGCCGATGATGAGACCGCCCATGGCGGGCGAGACTGCCAGGGCGATGGGTTCGGCAACCTGCCGTTCCAGCTCACGCGCCAGGAGACGGCCGAGTTTTTCCGCCGCGGCAGGGTGCTGCAGAACCAGCGCGCATTGCAGGTATTCGGCGCTGTGCAGCCCGGACGTCAGACGAAAGTGGCCTTGCAGATATGCGCCGGTGGAGCGGAACAGTTCCAGAACAGACTCGGCTTGCGGCGTCACAAAGGCCTACTATACCATTGAATCTATTCGACCCCATCTCGCTTGCCGTCACGGCTCGTCAACGGTTCCCAGGCGCGGCGGTAAAGGAGCGCGGATTGAGGTGACTCCATGAACAAAACCAGATCTTACGTTGCGTTACTCTGCGTGCTGTTGCTCTTGGCCCCCGCGGCCGGCTTAGCTGCCGATAATCCGCCGGGATCGCCGAGTCCTGGCCCGCAGGACATCACCAACCCGCAGCCTCCTGGCCAGGCTCACGGCATGCTGGGGAGGGTATCGGGGCCGTACCGTTCCCGGACGGTGCCGCCTGTCAACCAGGCGAACTCGGGCCGCCTCGAATCGCTGCTGCGGGGAGGCAACCTGTATCTCTCCATGCAGGACGCCATTGCGCTGGCTCTCGAAAACAACTTGGACATCGCGATCCAGCGGTACGGCCCGCCGCTCGCCGATGCCGCGGTGCTGCTGTCGGAATCCGGTGGATTTGCGCGCGGCGTTTCCACGAGCGTCACTGCCGGTCCTGGCAGCGCTTCCGTCAGCAGCTCGGGAACCACCCCCGGCGCCAACGAGAACGCCGTATCGCGGGCGAGCGCCGGAACAGCTTCGGCCGTGGGCGGCAGCGTTATTCAATCGTCCGGGCCGTCGATCCCCACCCTCGACCCGATCGTGACCAGCTCGTTGAGTTGGGGCCACGCCACCACTCCGCAAAGCAGCGCATTCCTCACGGGAACCAACTTCCTGATCACGCGGCAGGATATCAGGAACTTCGGGATCCAGCAATCGTTTCTCACCGGCACCACCCTCAGCCTGGGTTTGGACAATACCTCCATCACCGATAACAATCCCCGCAACGACTTCAATCCCGCCACCAACGCTTCTCTCGGGCTCAGCTTCACGCAACACCTGCTGCAAGGCTTCGGCCCGGCGGTGAACTCCCGCCAGATCCGCATCGCCCGCAACAACCGCGAGGTGGCGGATCTCACCTTCAAGCTTCAGGTGGAAACCACCGTGGCGGCCGTGATGAAGCTGTACTGGGACCTGGTGGCGTTCAACGAGAGCGTGCGGGTGGCGCAGGAGGCCGTCACGTCGGCCACTCGTCTTTGGGAGGACAACAAGCGCCAGTTGGAGGTCGGAACATTGGCGCCCATCGAGGTGACGCGGGCGGAAGCGCAGATTGCGGCCGGGGAGCAGCAGTTCACCATCGCCACGACCAATGTGCTGCAGCAGGAGACCATTATCAAGACGGCGCTGAGCCGTACGGGTGTCATGAGCCCGTCCATCGCCGACGCGCGCGTCATTCCGACCGACCCGATCAACGTCCCGGATGTGGAGCGTATCGCGCCGATTCAGGATATGACGGCGATGGCGCTCTCGTCGCGGCCGGAGCTGGCACAGAGCCGCATCCAGCTGCAGAACCAGGATCTGACTTTGAAGGGCTCGCGGAATGCGCTGCTGCCGGCCCTCGACCTGGTGGCCGGCGTCAGCAACAACGCCCTGGCCGGGCAGCCCAATGCCCTGCCCGCTCCACCCGGTTCGGCCCACAGCAACAACCCGTTTTTCATCGGCGGGTACGGTTCCGTGCTCTCCCAGTTGTTCCAGCGGAACTTTCCGAATTATTCGGCCGGTCTGACCCTCAGTATCCCCATCGGCAACCGGGCGGCGCAGTCGCAAGTCGTCAACGACACGTTGACTCTTCGCCAGCAGCAGCTCGGTTTGCTGCGGCTGGAAAACCAGGTGCGCGTAGACGTACAAAACGCCGTGATCGGGCTAACCCAGGCGCGCGCCCAGTACCGGGCGGCTATCAAGGCGCGGGTGCTTCAAGCGCAGACGCTGGATGCCGAACAGAAAAAGCTGGCGCTGGGCGCGTCCACGAGTTACAACGTGATCCAGGACCAAACGGTGTTGACGCAGGCGGAATCCAACGAGGTGGCCGCCAAAGCGGCCTACGCCAAAGCCAAGGTGGAATTGGATCGTTCGACGGGCCAGATCCTGACCAACAACAACATCTCGCTGGAGGAAGCGTTCCGCGGCGTGGTGTCGCGTTCCCCGAGTCCGCTTCCGCCCACGCAGCAGCAATAATTACCGGCGCGGGTAAAGTACTCCGGCCCTTTGCTGACAAGGTTGACAATGTGGGTGCCAACTTGGCGTACAGTGCGGCGCCGGAAACGGCCTTACGCGGTCAAATCACGGCGATTTCAGTTTGGCGAGACGATTGCTCTACAGGTGGGCGTGACTAAGTTATTCAGGCCCACGGAGAGACGATCGAGCTTCCATTTCAACTCCCGCCTTTTGAGTCACCTCGCCTGAAACCCTTCCATCAGTCCTCGACATCCTCACGATCGTCTCTTCCCGGCCTGAGGTTTGGCCGGGGTGGCCCAGGGCAGCCATGTGGCCGGTATCAACCAGTTTCCGGCTTTGGAGCGTTGCGCGCCCGGAGCAGCCCGCTAAACTACAATTGGAGGTCATCTGGGCTCTGAACATGCAATGCCGCTCCGGCGCCGGACTTCAATCCGGAAGTGCTTCGCCGTTTTCATTCTGATATTCGCGGAGTGTCTCTCCGCGCAAAAAGCCGAGCCCGTGCGAATCGAATTCCCGCGCGGATCGTCGAGCGCCGTGGTGCACGGACGGCTGCGGGGGCGCCAACAGATGGAATATGTGGTGAGGGTAAAAGGCGGGGGCACCCTCGCCCTGCTGCTGGCCGCCGCGCCTTCCGGAGGCCTGGAGCTGAGAGTTCATGACGCAGCCGGCGCCGAAGTCAACCCGCGGAATTCCAGCCCGGAGCGGTGGTCCGCCGAGCTGGTACAGGCCGGCGATTACATCGTCTCGGTGGTCCGTGTGAGCAACAATCCCGAATCCTCATCGTATAAACTGACAGTTACAGTTCGCTGATGTGATCCAGGAGACAACCATGTCCATCCCACTGACCGATTCGCTGCGCCAGGAATACCAAAGTCTTTTCGACACCTGTGAAATCCGGCCGGAGCGCCTGGCGACGGTCGATCAGTCGCTCGTCGTCATTGTGCCAAACCGGGGACGGTACGAAGCCGTGGGTACGCCCCTGGGCATCCCGTGGTACTTCATTGCCGCCATCCACACCATGGAATCCTCCCTCAGCTTCACCAGGCACCTGTTCAACGGCGATCCGCTGACGGGCCGCACGGTTCACGTGCCCCAAGGCCGGCCCGTGACGGGACAGCCGCCGTTCACCTGGGAAGAGAGCGCCACCGACGCCATGACCTTCCAGCATCTCAACGAGGTAACCGACTGGACCTTGCCCGGCTCGCTCTATCAAATTGAGAAGTACAACGGTCTCGGCTATCGGACCCTCCATCCCGAAGTGCTGACTCCTTACCTGTGGGGCGGATCCAACCACTACACCGCGGGCAAGTACGTCGCCGATGGCACATTTGATCCGGACGCCGTTTCCCAACAGTGCGGCGCGGCACTGATCCTCCGCCGGATAGTGGACACCGGCGTGATCTCGTTCGGGGCTTCCGATACTTCCTCCGTCCCATCCGCCGACTCGATCGCGGCCCTCGGCGCGGACGTCGCTTATTCGACCACCGAACGATCGGATGCCGCCCAGACGCTGCAACAGGCCCTGAACCAACTCCCGGGCGTGACCCTGCAGGCGGACGGATTTCCGGGACCGGCGACCTCCGACGCCTTCCGGAAGGTCACTGGCGGGTTCCTGAGCGGCGACCCGCGCGGACAGGCACAGGCTGTGGGCAATTGACGCCGCGGCGTATCGCGGGGCCCGCTCCGTTCTGAGCCACGACCGTGAGGGAGTGATCTTCGGGCCGCGTACCGCCGAGGATCTCGGTAGGATAGATCTATGGCCAAAGGTATGTTCGACGTCGAATGCCCGTGCTGCAAGGCGGTTCTCAAGATCGATCCCGAGACCCGCGCGATCATCGCCCACACGGTGCCGGAAAAACCGCCCCCCATCGAAGATCTGGCGGCGGAGGTCGAAAAACTCAAGGGCGCCGGCGCGCGTCGTGAGGAGCTGTTCCGCAAGCAGTTCGAGGCGGAGAAGACCCACGGCAAGGTCCTGGAGAAAAAGTTCGACGAGTTGTTCAAGCGCGCGAAGGAGAACCCGGACCTGACACCGCCGAAGCGGGACATCGATCTCGATTGAGCCCTACCCCGCCACCAGCAGGCTTTCGGCGAACGGCCACTCTTCATCGACCCATTGGGCTTCCAGTCGGAAGCCGGTGGCGCGTGCCAGGACGCAGATCTGCTCCGGCCGGAATTTGTGGCATTCTTCCGTGCGGATGGTCTCGTCACGCGCGATCTCCACGATCAAGTCGGCTTTCTTGATGCTGACAACCTGGTATTCGAGCGAGCGCAGGTGCATTTCAATACGCTGGGCTTCGCGGTCGTAGCGCACCGCGTGCCGGAACCGGCGGAGGTCGAAATCGGCGTCCAGCTCGCGGTTCACGCGGGCCAGCAGGTTCAGATTGAAGGCGGACGTGACACCCGGCGGGTCGTCGTAGGCCGTCAGCAACTGCTCCACCGGTTTCACCAGGTCGGTGCCGAGCAGTACCGCGTCGCCGGGCCGGAGGCATTGGCGGACGGCGTACAGAAAATCGATGGCGGCTTCGGGCTCGAAGTTGCCGATGGTGCTCCCGAGGAACAGCACCAGCAGGGCTTGGCCGGGCGCGCGCCGTTCCACCACCTGGCGGAGGCCCTCCAGGTAACTGGCTTCCAGGGGAAACACCGAGCCGCATCGTCCCAGTTCCCGCGCGCACTTTGCCAATGCGCTGGCCGACAAGTCGATCGGGTAATAAGCCACGTCCTGGCGGCGGCCGAAGCTCTCCAGAATGGGCCTGGTCTTGGCGCCGCTGCCGCTGCCCAACTCGGCGATGAGGACGTCGGGCGGCAGCAGCTCGACGAGGTCGTCCGCGTGTCCCTGAATCACCCGCGTATCGGCTCGGGTCAAACCGTATTCCGCAAGACAGGTGATCGCCTCGAAGAGCGCGGAGCCGACGTCGTCGTAGAGATAGCGGCAGGGCAGGGTTTTCTGGCCGGCGCGGGTCAACCCGGCCCTCACCTCGCGCGCGAATTCGTTGTCCAACGCAGGCGCGGGCATCAGGACTCCACCAGCCGGAACGTCGCGTGCACGTAGGGGTACGCCGGCCGAAACCAGTTGCGGAAAGAGGGCCGCAGGAAACAGGCCGCCGTGCGTGGGCCCGCGCCCTTCAGGACGTAATGCCTTCCATCGAAGAACGGCGCGGAGTAGTTAGTGTAGAACGGAAATGGCTCGAACCCCGGGAACGGCGCGAAACGCGTGGAGGTCCACTCCCAGCCGTTGCCCGTCATCTGTGTGGGATGTAGCTCGCCGGCCGCGTCCACCGGGTCGTCGGCGGTCACCGCGATGGGGTCCCAATGGCGGAAATCCACGTTGCCCGAGACGGGTGCCGGACAGGCTGCGCGGTGAAACTGGGCTTCCGTGGGAAGCGACTTCGCGCGCCAGCGCGCGTAGGCTTCGGCCTGGTCCTGGGTGACGTACACCGGGGCGTCCAACGGCAGGGGCACTTCGGCGAACATGCCGTGGTACCACCAGCGGCCCGAGATTTCCCTCCAGTAGAACGGAGGCTCGGCGCCGGCCCGCACGAACTCCAGGTACTCGCGGTTGGTCACTTTGTAGCGGGAAATCGAGAACGGGGAAACGTCCACCATGTGGGCCTGAAACTCGTTGTCCCAGCCGAATCCCTCTTCTTCGGCGCGGCCGAGCCGGGCGTTGCCGGCGGGGATGTCGATCATACGCGCGACGGGTGGCGCCGCCGATTCGCCAGGCAGCGCCGTGCCCTCCGGGTCCGCTGCCTTCCCTTCGTATGGGAGGTTGTGCAGGATGTAGGCGAACGTCTCTGCGTGCATCAGGCGATGCTCGATGGCGACGTGCAATAACTGTTCGGGGACGTCGTCGAGCACGTCGTCGATTGCCTGGCGCGTGCGTTGGTTATAGCGATCCACTTCGGCGGCGGACGGCCAGTCGGATGCCGTGTCGCACGGCAGTTGGCCGGGAGGCGGATCAATGCCGAAGGCGAACAGCCGGTCGAATTCGGGGTGGAAGGATCGCAGGTCCAGGGCGTAGCGGCCAATCAGGTTCCAGTCGAAGGCTTCCAGGTGCCCGACATAAAAGATGATGCGGTGGCGTTCGGCAATGGGGCGCGCGTAGAGGGAATCGGGGTGGACGAGGCTGAATAGGTCGTCGGTCTGCTCGCGGGCGCCTCTCAGCGCGCGTGCCAGTTCCATTTGCGGCCGCATAGGAGCGATTCTCCAGCATACCGGAGGCCGGCCCGCGGCACTGTGCGCCGCGTCACAGATTTTCAGGACGCCAACAGAACCTGGCAGGCGGCAGCCGCGGCGAGTTTCTGATCCTGGGTCCACGGAGGACCCGGAGGCCGCTGCGGCGCCAGCGATTCGGTGAGATCGCGCTCGCGGATGCCCGTGACGCGGATTCCCAGGCGTTCGCCGGCGCGGAGGAAACAGGCGCGAAAGAATTCACCTTCAGCCGTGTGGATCAGGGCATGAGAGGCCAGGATGCGCGCGAGGTCGGGCAAGGGACGCCCGGCGGCGAGCACGATGGCGGCGCCCGTCACCTGGTAGTCGCGTTCCGCCAGTGCGCGGATGGCATCGCCCAAGTTGGTGAACGCCATTCGTTCCGCAACGCCGGAGCACTTCGCCAGATGCTCTTCCGCGGCGCGCAGCTCCATCTGCTCTGCGTAGTGATAGGGCTGCTTCGCTCCGGGCATGGCGGGATCGATGACTGCAATCCTGCGCCGGTCGATTACCTCGAAGGAATGCGGCATACCGCTGACGGCCACCAGCGCCGCCCAGCCGGAATGGACGCGAAGACCGAGAGCTGCGTCAGGCATCACTGCCACCCATTATCATCCGCCGATTCGATAGATTATGCGGAACGCTCCTTCTTGAGGGCCTCGTGCAGCAGCATTTTGATGTACGTCTGGTAGGGAAGCCCCTTCTCGTGCGCGAGGTCCTGAGCGGCTTTGATATCGGGCACCGGCAGCCGCGTGGTGACAGCCTTCAGCGGTACCGGCCGCTTCGATTTGCCGGATTTGACCGCTCGTCTCATGATTTCGGTGGCCACTTCCGGATGGGTGTCCCACCAGTCCGCCTCTTCGGCTTCGGTGCGGAACTTCGGAATGGTGATGGGCTTTTGGGGCATGGTCATTTTCCCTCGAAGATCGGCTTCACATCTCGGGCATGCCCTCGCCCTGGCCCAGGTACGGCCGATAACGGTGGCGGCGCATGATCTCGAGGGCCGCGTCCACGGTCTCCGGCAGAACGTAGAAGAAGGCGCCCGCGCGCACGGAGCGGAAGATGACGCCCCCGCGATACTGATCGGCTTCGACCCCGAAGTCGATGCCGCCCTCGGTGAGGACGGTTTCCAGGCGCAGGGCGTCTCGCAAACGCTTCGCGATGTAAACCAGCACCGGCTCTTTGTCTTCGAAGAACGACGGAGCTTGCTTCATGCCACTGCAACTATGCTAGCGTAGAGTTCGGCAAGACCCACTTCACTTCATGCTTCCACCCGTCCTCAGCCAGGATGAGGAACTTCACTGGCTGGCTCTGAAATTGGTTCCAGGCTTGGGAACGCGAACCTCCGGAAAACTGCTGGAGCGGTTTCGAACGCCACAGGCCGTGTTTCGCGCGTCGCGCACGGAGCTCGAGGCCGCCGGCGTGAACGGCTCCGTGGCGCAGTCCATCGCCAGCGGATGCACGTTCGAAGACGCCGCCGCGCAGCACCAGAAGATGCTCGACTCCGGCGCGGTGCTGGTGACCATTGGCGACGCGCGTTATCCGCAGCCGTTGCGCGAAATCTACGATCCGCCGATCGTGCTCTTCGCGCGCGGCCGCCTGGACTTGCTCGAGTTGCTGATGCTGGCCGTCGTGGGAACGCGCCGCCCCACGCCTTACGGGCTCGCGGTTGCGGAGCGGCTCTCGGCCGACTTGGCGCACGCCGGGCTGACCATTGTCAGCGGGATGGCGCGCGGCATCGACACCGCGGCGCACAAGGGCGCCCTGGCGGCGGGCGGAGATTCGGTGGCCGTGCTGGGGTGTGGGGTCGATGTGGTGTATCCCTCGGAAAACCGCAAGCTGGCGGCGGAACTGGCGGCCAAAGGGTTGATCGTCTCCGAATTTCCGATGGGCGCCACGGCGTTTCCGCAGAATTTCCCGATCCGCAACCGCATCATCAGCGGCATCAGCCTGGGGGTGCTGGTGGTGGAAGGCGCCCAGTACAGCGGGTCGGCCATCACCGCGAAACTGGCGATGGACCAGGGGCGCGAGGTTTTCGCCATCCCGGGCAACATCACGTCGAAGCTGAGCTGGGGGCCTAACCTGCTGATAAAGCAGGGCGCCAAGTTGGTGCAGGACTGGAACGACGTGCTCGCCGACCTTCCTCCTGAATCCCGCCGGCATCTAATTGACAGGGGCAGGCAGAGGATCCTGGCGGAGGGAGGCGCATCGCCGGAGGGCGATCGGGCATCTCAACAAGGAGACCGTGGTCCCGAATTGGACGCCACAGCCCGGCGCACGCTCGAAACCTTGCAAGTGGACGTTGCCATACATTTGGACGATCTGCTTGAAAAAGTTAGCGATACGTCGGCTTCCGAATTGATCGCCGCGCTTTTCGAGCTGGAGATGCTCGGACTGGTAAAGCAACTTCCGGGCAAGAACTTTGTTAAAGTGTGGTAACGTCAAGCTGGGAAACCCGCAATATTAACGTTACGCGGCCGGGGGCGCCGCATTCTGTCAAATTCATATGGCAAAGGCTCTGGTAATCGTGGAGTCGCCCGCCAAGGCGAAAACCATTAATAAATATCTAGGCAAGGAGTACGTCGTCAAAGCCTCGCTCGGTCACATCAAGGATCTGCCGAAAAGAGATCTGGCGGTGGATGTCGATCACGGTTTCGAGCCGCGCTACGAGCTGATCGAAGGCAAGAAGAAGCTCGTCGCGGAGTTGAAACAGGCCGCCAGGAAAGTGGATGACATATACCTCGCGGCCGACCCCGACCGCGAAGGCGAGGCCATCTGCTCTCACCTGCAAGAGGAGCTGGGAAACGGCCGGAAGAACGGCCCGCACATCTATCGGGTCATGTTCAACGAGATCACCAAGAAGGCCGTTCAGAAGGCCTTCGAGAAACCCGGCCAGGTGAACGTCAACCTGGTGGACGCGCAACTGGCGCGGCGCGTGCTCGACCGTCTGGTGGGCTACAAGATTTCGCCTCTGCTGTGGGACAAGGTGCGGCGCGGGCTGTCCGCCGGACGCGTGCAGACCGTGGCGCTTCGCGTGATCGTGGAACGGGAGCGCGAAATCCGCGCCTTTGTGCCTCGCGAATATTGGACCATCGACGCGGACCTGCTGGCCAGGAAGCCGCCGGCATTCGGTGCCCGCCTGATCCGCATCGGCGATCAGCCCGCGGAGATCGGCTCCCAGGAAGCCTCCGGCGAGGTGCTGTCCCAACTGGATGGCGCCGAGTACCTGGTGAAATCGGTCGGGACGCGCGAGAAGCGGCGCAACCCGGTGGCGCCCTTCATCACTTCGACCTTGCAGCAGGAGTCGTCGCGCAAGCTGCGGTTCAGTGTCAAGCGGACCATGATGCTTGCGCAACGGCTGTACGAAGGCATCGAGATCGGCAAAGAGGGCGCGGTGGGCCTCATCACCTACATGCGCACCGATTCCACCCGCGTCTCCGATGACGCGCTGGCCGATGCCCGCCACTACATCGCCGAGCGTTACGGCAAGGAGTTCGTGCCCGACGCTCCCAACGTCTACCGCTCGAAGAAGGATGCGCAGGACGCGCACGAGGCCATCCGCCCCACGTCCATGGCATTCACTCCCGACCTGGTGGAACGCTATCTGGCCGAGGACGAGATGAAGCTCTACCGGCTGATCTGGAACCGTTTTGTGGCGAGCCAGATGATGCCGGCGGTGTACGATCAGACCACCATCGACGTTTCGGCCCAGGGGAAGAACAAGCTCGATTACATCTTCCGGGCCACCGGATCGGTGCTCAAGTTCGAAGGCTACCTCAAGGTCTACCAGGAAGGCAAAGACCAGAAGGACGAAGAAGACGAGGAGCTGAAGCACCATTTGCCCCTGGTCGCCGAAGGCGAGCGCCTGCGTTTCAAGGCGATCCGGCCGGAGCAGCATTTCACCGAGCCGCCGCCGCGCTACAACGAAGCCACCCTGGTCAAGCGCCTGGAGGCCGATGGCGTGGGCCGCCCGTCCACCTACGCTTCCATCCTTTCCACCATCCAGGAACGCGAGTACGTCACCAAGGAAGGCGGCCGCTTCACTCCCACGGAGCTGGGCATGGTGGTCATCGACCTCCTGCTCGAGAGCTTCGACGACATCTTCGAAGTGAAGTACACCGCGCGCATGGAAGAGGAGCTGGACGATATCGAAGAGGGCAAGCTCGACTGGCGCGCCGCCATGACGGAGTTCTACGAGCGCTTCGACCGCGACCTCAAGCACGCCGAAGAGCACATGACCGACATCAAGCGGATGGAAAAGCCCACCGACTTGATCTGCGAGAAGTGCGGAAAGCCCCTGGTGATCAAGTGGGGCCGCCACGGCAGCTTCATCGCCTGCACCGGCTATCCCGACTGCACCTACACGCGCGAGCTGACGGTGGACCTGCCGGACGTCGACAAGGCCGACTTGAGCGAGCAGGGCGACGAGGAGTACTGCGAGAACTGCGGCCGTCCCATGGTGCTGAAGAAGGGCCGTTTCGGCACGTTCTACGCGTGCACGGGGTACCCCGATTGCAAGACCACCAAGGCCATCGGCGGGCAGCAGAGGCTGCCCGACAAGCCGCTGGACGAGAAGTGCCCGCAGTGCGGCAACAACCTCGTGCTGAAGAACGGCCGCTTCGGCGAGTTTACTGCTTGCAGCAACTATCCGACCTGCAAGTACGTCAAGCAAAAAACCATCGGCGTGAAGTGCCCGGAGTGCTCCGAAGGCGAGATCATCGAACGCCGTTCCCGCAAGGGGAAGACGTTCTACGGGTGCGCCCGCTACCCCGACTGCAAGTTCGTGGCCTGGGGCAAACCGGTCCCCGAGAAGTGCCCCGAGTGCGGCAGCCCGTACATGATCGAGAAGTGGCTGAAGGCCGGCCCGTTCTGGCAATGCCCGAATGCCGAGTGCAAGCACAAGCAGCCGGCGCCCCAGCCGGCGGGCGTAATAGCGTAGCGCTCGTGCGCCAGGGCTGGCGCTAATGCACCGTGAGTGCGATCCGTGTCGCCTTCAGGTTGACGCCTTGAAACTTACCGAGCGCGACGATCCTGAGATCAGGCGTGACGTCCCCCGCCTTGCCCTGCCTTCCGTCCAGGGTGAACTGGGTATTGGCGTCGTACATAATCAGGCGGACGGCGTTGGCATTCTTCCGTGCCCGCATCTCGATCGTCATTTTATTGGCATCGACGCTCTTCACAATACCGGAGAGCCGATCTTGTTTGGCAGCTTTCTGGGCAAATGCGACCCCGGCCAGGCCGAAAGGAATTGCCGACAGGATGAGCGTTCTTCTGTTCATGATTGTCCTCCAAAGGGTGAGCCAGGCGGCTGACCCCCAGAAAGTTAATCACACTCGGATCGGAAAGTCCATGGGTTTTGTCGTGCGGCTTCAGCGGATCCCAAGGAGGGGCAGGAGAATTTCCCGCCAGTTTTCGAGCGACCCGTTTACGCCGTTGATTTCGAGTCCCTCTTCGTCGTAGTAGATCTCGAGCCTTTCCTCGCAGCACCCGCACCGAAGCAGGTACCGGGGCAGGACGCGGCCCGTGCCGCGCTTCCGGCCGGCACGATGAGAGACACGGATGGCGCAGGCGCCTTCCGGTTCCGGCCGCATTTCTGCCATTCGCCGTTGTAGTTTCACCGGCCCCGTGGCAACGACCGTTCGCACGTTTCGTTTGGTTTTCATCATCGTGATCCGCGTCGGCGTGCCGCACCCTTTCTGGGTCTACCGATACGTCTCCTCTCTCCGCAAGCCGCAATAGTGAAGCTCAACCACCGAGCCGGTGTCATACTCGCCGGCGGCGCGGGCCCGCCGGCGAACGGGCCGCAGGGACCACGAGCGGCGTTTTGTCTTTGACGGTGACGGTCATCCCCATCACCTCCCTGTGCTTCCGCCCCTCACTGCTGCGGCGTGCTGCGCGCCGGCGCCGGGCCGATCTCGCGCTCGCGCTCCAGCACCGAGACGCCTTCGGTCATCCATCGCTCGGCGGGTGCGCCTTTCAGATAGTGATCGAACCACGCGTTGATCCGCCGGTGATAGTCGATCTGGTTGGCCTTCTGCGCCACGGCGTGGTTCTCGCCGACATACACCAGCATCACGCAGGGCTTGCCGGCCCGGCGCGCGGCATTGTAGAACTCGATGTCCTGATGCCAGTCCGACGCGCCGTCGTGGTCGCCCACGCTCAGCAGCAGCGGGGCGGCAAGCTTGTTGGCCGCGTACACCGCCGAGTTGCGGATGTACGCCTGCGGATCCTCGTATAGCGGCACCTCCATCCGCTCCTGGCCCACCTCCACGTGGTTGGTCTCGGGCGCCCCGGTATTCCAGTAGATCTCACCGTAACTGGAAGCCAGATTGGTCAGCGAACCGCCCGCCGCCGCGGCCGCAAAGAGATCGCTGTGCGTGACGATAAACGTGGTCTCGTAGCCGCCCCAGGAGTGGCCCACCAGCCCGACGTGCCTCGCATCCACCTTGCCGCCCTCCAGCACCTTCTTCACCGCCAGTGTGACGCAATCGAGCGCCGAGATTCCCGGCTCGCGCGGGCGGAAGGTGATGTCCGGCCGCAGCACGAAATATCCGTTCTGGGTCCACACCGCCGGGTTGTACGTGGCGCGCTCCGATGGCGCGGTCCAGTTGTGGAGCTGGTTGCTTTCGATTTCGTAAATCTGCACGATCATGGGGTACTCCTTGCCGGACTCGAAGTTGGCGGGATAGTACAGCGCGCCCTGCAGTCGGTCGCCGTGCGAGCTCTTGTAGTCCACCAGCTCGGAGCGTCCCCACGCGTATTCCGAAGCGAATGGGTTGGTGTCGCTGACCCGCCGCGGATTCTTGAGGTCCGCCGCCGCGAAGAAGTTCGGCGATTCGTCCCACCGGCCGGCCTGGTAAACCATCACCCCGGCGTCCTTCGCTTTTTGCAGGCCGCGGACGCCCTTGTCCAGGAAAATCGCACGATCCACCTTGCCGTTTTCGAGCAGCGCGTATCCTGAGCGCTTGGTCCAGCGGCCTTCCAGGCTCAGGTACACGGGCTTGGCCAGATCGATCCATTCGGGATCTTCGCCGCCGCCCCCGCGGCCTCCGCGTCCGCCGCCCGCACCCGCGCCCGCGGCCGGCGTGACCCGCGCGTAACGGTGCCGCACCTCTTCGGCGCCGCCGTCGGTGAGGCGCTTCGGCTCGCCGCCGTCGGGAAACAGCTCCCAGAGATCGTACGCGTCGTAGACGATCACGCTGCGATCGTTGGTCGTCCATCCGGCCACGCCGTACG